>Ga0163155_10000519_pt1 | contig 47539 bp, 33 predicted proteins | sample OliLakLV19SP4G1_FD_148611 | JGI IMG/M metagenome (GOLD analysis project Ga0163155, IMG submission 148611) | Freshwater microbial mat bacterial communities from Lake Vanda, McMurdo Dry Valleys, Antarctica - Oligotrophic Lake LV.19.SP4.G1 | ecosystem: Environmental > Aquatic > Freshwater > Lake >... | reverse complement strand
TTCTGGTACTTCAGCCTCGCAGAGGGCGCCGCGCATCTCGCTGGACGCACCGAGAATTATCATTGGGCGTGCTCGAGGTTGCGAGGTTCGGCTTCCGGACCCGAGCGTGAGTCAGCGCCATGCCTCGATACGTCAGCGCGGCGCCGACTACATTATTCTCGATGAAGGTAGCGCGAACGGCACATTTGTCGGCTCTGTACGCCTAGCACCGCAAGCCCCCCGCGTGATTCGGTCGGGGGACCTCGTCCGGATCGGGCGTGTTTGGCTAGAGCTTTTATTTGATCACGCCGCCCCTGATCCCAACGTCAAGCAGCACACCTACGAAATGGCGCTGTCGCTCGTGGCACAGGCCCTCGCCGCGGAGGGTGGGCCCACGAGTCCGCGCGTCAGCGTGGCCATTCCCGTAGCGCCGGGAGTGGATGCTGAAACCTACGTGGATATTGTGGAGTTTGAGCAGGCCTATATCGTAGGCCGTTCACATGCCGAATTGATCGTCGACGACCCGGATGTGTCACGACGGCACCTTGAAATCATGCGCCGCGGTGAAGATATTCTGGTGCGCGACGTCGGCTCCAAGAACGGCTCTTATCTCAAGAATGAACGCCTCGATCCTTTGCAGTGGCAGCGCTGGGATCCCGAATATCAGGTGAAACTCGGCGGCACCACGCTTCAGCTCTCCGATCCGGTGACCGCCGCGCTCAACGAACTCGAAGCTGTCGCCGAAGAGCTCCTCCGAGAGGACGAAATCATTGACCCACCCAATCCCTCGGAGGGTGAAGACGGAGCAGGTTGGACGGGCGGGATCTCTCGCACCATTGATCGACGATCGACGGCACCGAGAGAAACCAACCCCCAGCTCCCCCAAGCTTCCAGGCTGCATCAAGAGGGCGCGCTCCGAGCGCAAAAGCCCCGGGCTGGCCGCGGCGAATTGGCGATTGGCCTGATGGCGTTGATCGTCATCTTAACCAGCGTGCTTGGGTTGTTTTGGCTCTTTGCCTTGAACTAGCCGCCGTCCTTACGGGGCCCCTCGTTGTAGCCACGCGGGCGATACTTCGGATCCACTCCCCCGTGCTTGACACCGTTAGTCACGATGTCGTTCGCGAGGTAGGCAAGCCACGTGCCAGGATGCGCACGCGCCAAACTTGAAAGCTGCTGCTGGCGCGCGGGGCCCAGTGCTTTTTCATTCCATAGGCATTGCAAGGCCAGAGCGATCAGGTTCGGATCATTGGGTCCGAGTTCGAATCCAGTCACAAAAAACGGCCAAGCCTCGTCTGTCCGCCGCAAGCGGCACAGCGTATCGCCTTGGTAGATGTGAGCCATGGGCCAGGCGGGCGCCAATTCGAGCGCAGTGGTGTTACTCTGCAAGCGCTCCTTGAGCTGCCCGCGCGCACCCAACATCACCGAATAGTTCAAATGGGCCTTAGCACTGTAGGGAACTGAAGCGCGCGTCCCGCGCCAAAATGTCAGATCATCGCTGTAATCGAGCGCATGCCGGCGAGCCTGCACTGCCTGGAAACCGAGAAAAGCGGCAACCGCCAACCAGGCATCCGGCTTGAAACGGCGCCTTTCCACCCAGGCCGCGAGGGCCACACCGAGACACAAGGAAGTTCCCAAAGCGGGCAAATACCAAAACCGCTCCGCCCGAACGGTTGGCAAAAGCACGGGGATGTTAGAATGCGGGAAGTATGCAACGGGAAACCAGACCAAGCCCAGTGCAACCAACAGATAACATCCAAGCGATTTACGAAGCTCAATCGCAAACAGCGACCCCGACATTAAGGCTCGCTCCTTAAACTCAGCTCTGAGCGCGCGCTCGGCGAAGAGCGAATGTACCCACACACCCAGGCCTACGAGCGGCGCACCCACCAGAGCTAGCGCCCCGAGCACACTTTCTAAAAATACCGGGGTTTTAGGCGGCAGCTCCTGGGGAAATGAGTAATCAGCGCTCAGCGTCCAAGGCGCCACCACTTGAATCAAACCGCCGAAATAGACGCGTAAAGCGCCCCCAATCCGCAGCGGCGTCGCCGCGAGCGCCAATGGATTGTTGATGGGATCCCGAGAGAGCTGCGGCTGATGAAACCACTTTAGAAATTCGTGCAGAGCCCGTGCGGCGAACGGCGAATCCGGGGCGAGCGGTGCGGCGAGCTCCGCTGGCAATGCCACCGGGAACCACTGGCGCCTGAGGTAGGTGTAGAGAACCAGCGCTGATACGCTGGCGAGTAGCGCCGCCAGCCCGCGTGCGAGCCGCGCCGGTTTTGTTGGAAAGAAACACGGTGCCAAAACGACCGCTGCGACGAAAATTAGAGGAACGAGGACGATCGCGCTTTCTTTGCTAAAAAGCCCAAACAACAATGCCAGAAGCACGCCGACGAAACTCCAACCGATCCGCAGCCTGAGCGCACACAACGCCAAAAGCGCACTCAGTCCCGAGAGGACATCGGCTAAACCCACCACCCCACAAATCGCCTCGGTCAAAAGGGCGCAGAGCAAGAAACAGCCACCCGAAAGCCACGCAACGCGTCGCTGCCGAGTCACAGAAAAAGCCAATGCCGACAGCAAGCTGGCATTCGCTGCGTGGATGAGCAGGTTAGCGAAATGAGGGAGCCAGGGCACCTTCATCAGCCTCCATAGCGGTCGCCAAATCAGATTGGGGATCGGGCGATAGGAGCCAATCGTGCGCTCGGGTGGCAAGCCCCAAAAATCGCGCTGGAAGGCCTGAAGGGTGTGCAGGCGGTCCCCGTTGACATACGGATTGGCGAGCAGAGCTTCCTGTTCATCGAAGATGAAATTGCTGGCGGGGCTTCGCATGAAGGCGGCGGCAGCCAGGAGCACCGCCGGAATCAAGGCGATCCAGAACCTGGGAGGGCGCCTAAAATGCCGAGCAGCAGCGCCTCGTGCACTCGCCAGGCCCCGACCGAGAGCTATGAGGAGACGCTGGGGGCCATTCACGGCGCAGGAGTCTGGCACAAAATCCGCGGGAAGAGCATAGTCGCGGAGCGACATGCCCGAGGAAGCGCTGAAGTTCGATGGTTGCCAGATCCTGCGAAAGATCAGCGCAGGGCCGATTGCAGATCTGTACCAAGGCGTCCAGGAACATCTCGGCCGCAAGGTGCTGATCAAAGCTCTCGGGCTCGGTATTTTGCCGTCCTCGCCGTTTGCCGCGACGCTTGAACGGGAAGCACGCTTGCTGGCGGAGCTTCAACATCCGAATGTGCTTCAGGTCTACGATCTGGTGCGGCAGGAGAATCGGATGTGGACCGTTCTTGAATGGGTCGACGGCTTTACGGCCCGCGAGCTGTTGCTGCAAAGCTCACCGTTGCCGCTTCCAACGTGTCTTGCCATTGCGCTTGAAGTGAGCGTTGCCCTCGAACACGCGCACGCGCACGGCATCGTGCATCGAGATATTCAGCCGGACAATATCCTGGTGTCGCGAGCTGGGCACGTGAAGCTGATTAACTTCACGGTCGCGGTTGACGAACGCTTACCCACAGCACCTGAGCTTCTCGACAGCAGCGGCGGAGCTTTCAGCACGGCCTACATGTCGCCCGAACAAATCTTGGGGGAGCCCGCCGATCCGCGCTCCGATCTCTTTTCACTGGGGCTGGTTTTGTATGAACTCTTAAGCGGAATTTCGGCCTTCGAGCACACTACCAGCAAGAGCGCAGCCCAACGCATCCGACACGAGCGTCCCGAACCACTCTCGCGCAAAGTGCACGGCCTGCCGCTGGCGCTTGAACGCACAGTGACCCGCTGTTTAGAGAAGCTGCCCGGTGACAGGTTTCAATCTGCGCGTGAAGTGACGGTTACCCTTGAGCAGCTGTTCAGAGAGTCGGGCACCGGGTCGACGCGAAAGGTGCTGTTGGGGCATCTCGGTCAGGTCGGGACAACGGAGGAGGTTCCGGTCAGTGAAGTGCCCACTCCTCGGCAAAGCCTGCCAAGCCTCCACGATCCGGTGCCGCTCACGCGCCCGCTTCTAGGCCTCCTTCTGGCATCAACCCTGCTGATAGCCGGAGGAAGCGCGTTTGCGACGCTCGACGCGAGCGCGGAGGATAATCTGGTCGGTAAAGCGCAAGGGCTGTTGACCCTGGCGCCCAGCAATCTTGCCCATCTGCGCGTGGTGGCGACTCCCTGGGCGAGCGTCACCATCGATGGCGTGAAGGTCGAGACCACCCCGTTTGCCGCGCCTATTCCGTTGTCGAGCGGCATCCACTATGTGCGCCTCGAACATCCCAATGCGCCGCCGGAGCATCGGAGCGTGCGGCTAGCGCCCGGCGAAAATGCGCTATTGGACGTGGAAATGAAGATTCCCCTTGTCGTGGAGGCTCCCCGCTCGAGCCCGGTGCCAGCCGACACCACGCCTTAGGGCGAGCAAAAGCTTTCGCAAAAGTCTCAGAAAAATGGTCCAATCGTCGGCTTGCCTCGTGACGGTCTGAGGCATCCCCCCCCCGACACTCTAGGTCCAGCCCACCCTATGGAATTTGAGCTCAAATGCGGTGCCACGCTGGGCAGATATCAGCTTCTGACTCAGCTCGGGCAGGGGGGTATGGCCAGCGTGTGGGTGGCGCGTGAAAAGTCGTTTGGGGGTGCAGAACGTTTAGTTGCCGTTAAGGTGATGTTGCCTGAGCTCGCAACCCGCGAGGATTTTCGCTCGATGTTCCTCGAGGAAGGGCAAATCGTCAGAAGCATCTCGCACGGCAACGTGGTGAGCGTTTTTGACGTATCCGAGGATTACGGGATCCTCTACATGGCCATGGAATGGGTCGAAGGGGATTCGCTGCGCGCCCTGATTCGCGAAGCCAAAAAACGCCGTGCGATTCCGCCGGAAATGGCGGTGCGCATGATCGCGGATACGGCCGGCGGACTCCACGCCGCGCACGAGCTACGTGATTGGGATGGCCGCTTGTGTGGATTGGTGCACTGTGACGTCTCCCCGCACAACATCTTGATCGGCCTAAATGGGCGAGTAAAGCTAGTAGATTTTGGGGTGGCAAGCGCCACCGCACGCACCGACAAGGATCAGGAACTCCTCAAGGGGAAGCTGGGCTACATGTCGCCCGAGCAAGTTCGCGGCACTGGGCTGGATCGGCGGAGCGACGTTTTTTCGTTGGGTATTGTGCTCTACGAGCTCACCACTGGTGAGCGCCTGTTTCGCGGCGAATCGGCACGAGACACCTTGAGGCTCGTTTCAGAGGCCTCGATTCCGAAGCCGACCGAGGTCTACGCAAAGTACCCCGAGCCGCTCGAAGCCATCGTGTTGAAAGCCCTAGCGCGCGATGTGAACGAACGCTACCAGACGGCAGAAGAGCTACGCATCGCGCTCGATCGCTACCTCACTAACGAGCGAATTTTGGTGCCTGAAGCTGGCGTGGGCCGCCTCCTCAAACGTGTCTTGGGCACCCGCATCGAGCAGCAACGTGAGGCCATTCGCGAAGCGTTGCGCGCCGTCGATGGACACATTGAAGCTGACCTTATCCCAAGCGAGTCAACGGCACTCGGCCCTCTGGATCTCAGCTTGTCTGGCAAGAGCACTCCGTTTAACGACGGCTCGTTCACTTCCACGCCCGCCCCCTCATCCAGCTTCCAAACCAACACGAACAGCCTGAGCGATCCAACGGGCACAGCCAGCCCGCAAACGCTGGACCCGATCCAGCCGCCGCCCCGCAAGAAGCCCTGGCTGGCGCTTGTCGCCATGGGGCTAGTGGCAGCGGCAGGGCTAGTCGCTACGCTGGTCTGGTTAAAATCGCAGGATCCTGTGGGAGCCAGCCTTCAAACTTCCAAAGGGCCCCATTCGGATGCTGACGGCGAGGTAGAGGATGAGGATATGAGCCCGAGCGCTGCCAATGCCCCACCAACGCAAGCAGGACAGGCCACCCGAGCCGAACCTCTCCCGGCGCTTGAAGCACCATTCAAGATCGACGGCACGGGCCGCGGACGAGGCTCCCGCAGGGGTGCCAAGGCGGAACGTGAGCTCGTGGAACGTGCTGGCCAGGAAGCTGCCGACGCGGTTCGCGCGGCCAACGATCCAGCACCCACTCAAACTGAAGCCGCGCCACCGCTTAAGCGATCTGAAGTGAACCGGGGAGCGGCAACAGCGGTGCTTGCGGCCAGTGCCCTGCGGGCCTCTCGCTGCAGCCGATCCGGAGGGCCGTCAGGCGCCGGTCAGGCTATCGTTACCTTTCATCCAGAGGGTTACGTTACCAACGTGAGACTGAACGGCGCCTTCCCCGGCACTGCCGTCGGAAACTGTGTGACGGCGGCGTTCAAGCAGGGCTCCATCCCAGCGTTTGCGGGCCTGCCGCTGACGCTCCCGCAAGCCTTCCGAGTTCCGGAATAGCCTAAAGCTTAGCCTGCCAAAAGCGTCCGCGTTCGTCGGCGAACGCACGCGCTAGCCGCCGCTGCTCTTGCACCAGGCCACCGTAGGTTTTCGGCACCCGAACATCCTCCAAGAAAATGAGGAATACGCGTAACGCTGCTTCAGCATCAAACAACGCCCGGTGGGCTTGCTCAATCTGAATCCCCATCCGCGCACACACCTCGCCGAGTGCGCGGCTCTTTTCACTCGCTTGCAGCACACGCGCCCAGGTGAGCGGATCCACCCACTCGACACGGGTCTGCATCGCGGGAGGCAGATCTTCAAACACGGCACCCGAGCGAGCCAATTCAGCCTGCAAGAAATCCCGGTCAAAAGCGGCATTGTAGGCCAAGGGGACGGCGCCGCGGAGCGCAGCCAAGACTTCCGGCAAAACTTCGACCAAACGCGGCTTATCGGCCACGTCGGCATCACTGATACCGTGCACCTCCCGAGCTTCGTCGGGGATCGGGCGCTCTGGGTTCACGAGCCAGCACTCGCGTGCCGTCACTTGGCCGCGCTCCCAGCGCACACACGCGATCTCTACGATGCGATCCGATTTTGAGTCGCGGCCAGTCGTTTCCGTGTCAATCGAAACTAGCGGCAAATCCGCCATCAAATGCTCTGAGGGCCAGCCAGGCGACAATCCGACGACGGACAGGCGCAACAGATGTGCGATGCCTGGATAGTGGTGCCCGGTGGGAAAACACCCTCGCCCCTCAGAACCCGATCGCATCAGCCCCCATCACTTGCTGAGAACGGCTCCGCCTGAACCAGCGCTCTCTTTGGCCGCGGCAGGCTTCTTGGCGTGATCCTTTTGCAGCTCAAGCTCAAGCTCAACCCAAGCAGCCAGATCCTCCTTGAAGCCTGCAGTTGATTCAAACCTGCGCCCATTAATGAAAATCGAAGGCGTGCCCTTCAGCTCGATGGCTTCCCCCAGCTTGCGATCCCGGTTGACCAGATCGGCCACCGCTTCGCTTTCAAGATCAGCGCTGAAGGCCTTGGCGTTCAGGCCCAGCTCGCGCGCGATGCCATCCAGCGCTGCCCTATCGAGCGGCCCCCGGTGCTTAAAAAGGGCGTCGTGCATTTCCCAGAACTTCCCCTGACGCCCCGCTGCGACCGAGCTACGTGCAGCCATTTCCGAATTGGGATGGCTCGGCAATGGGAAATTCTTATACACGAACTTGAGTTCGGTACTGTGTTTAGCCACCACCTCATCCACGATGGGAGCCGCCATCTGACAGGCGGGGCACTCAAAATCCGCAAACTCCACCATCACCACACTCGCGTCTTCGGCCCCTTTAAACGGAGAACCTGAGACGTCGATAGCCCGCACGCCATCCGCGGCAAATCGCGCGCGGTAGCCGTTTTCGACTTGAGAAGTCGTGAGCCCAGCCCGCACTTGGCCCATCACATATTTGGCGGCAGGCAAGCAAGCGGCACAGGCTGCGCTCTCTTTGACACATTGAGCTACGCTGAGCTTGACGCTTTCACAGGGGGCCTGAAGCGCCGCCACGTGCCCGGACCATTGTCGACGCTCGCGGCCCGTCAACGCGGACGTATCCACTCCCGGCAACGACACCTCTGGGGAGGCCGTTTCTTGGCCAGAGGCCGCACCTCCAGCGCCCTGATTTGGCGAACGGCAACCGACCAGCTTGCAATTCAAAAGGATAAGGGAAAAAAAGGCTGCCAGCCTGCGCCAGTCGGACATCGGGCTGGAGCCTAACCTTGGCTCAGAGCCAGAACAAGCCATCCGTGACCTTCCCGAGTTTTCCCAGCCTCCCACCAGATGAGCCACGCGGCCCCGTGCAGCGCGGTGTTCGCCACGTGATCGCTGTCGGCGGCGGACGCGGAGGTGTGGGCAAAAGCGTGTTGGCGGTCAACCTTGCCGTTTACTTGGCGCAACTCGGGCGCAAGGTCGTCTTGGTCGACGCGGATCCCGCCGGGGCAGAGCTTCACACCATGCTCGACATGGAGCTACCCATGGCGCCCAGGTCTCGAGAGGATTTGGACGAATTCGAACTCCGCACCTTTCCAACACCCGTGCCAGGGCTGGTGCTCCTCCCGCAAATCTACACGGTGGGTTCGATCGCGCCCCTGCGCCCCGGAAGGAAACCAAGGTGGGCTAGCCGCCTGCGCCAATTGGACGCCGACTACGTGCTTTTGGATCTGGGTGCCGGAACACTGCCGTCCAGCGTTGACCTAGCGCTCGGGGCTGATTTCATGCTGCTCGTGAGCTCTCCTGAGCCCCCCAGCGTCGAAGCAACGTTTCGCTTTATCCGCGCGCTCTTCCTCAGGAGCCTACGGCGCGCGCTCGTACGCGATCGTTTCCGCATGCGCATGCTGGAAAGAGCACAAAATGAGCTACCTCCGCTCCCCTCACCGCGCGAGCTCGTGTACGAAATCGCACGCTACGATTCGAGTGTTGCCGAGCTAGCCGCGCTTGAATTGGCGAAGCTCAAGCCACGCCTCGTGGTGAACAACGTGAAGCTCCGCGCGGATGGAGATCTCGGACCCAACATGTGCGAGGTCGCGCGCCGTTATCTGGGTTGCGATATGGACTACGTCGGGCAAATCGAACAAGACGATTCGGTTTGGCTCAGCATCTCACGCCGGCGCCCGCTCCTGATCGATAGCCCGGCTTCCAAGAGTGCGCGCAATATCGAACGCATCGCACGTAGAACGTTGGCGCTTGCGGCGAGCCGCGATACCAATCGGCAGGATCCACCGATCAAGATTTACCCTTCGGATCCAACGCTGTACGAAGTGCTCGGCGCTCCGCGCGGTGCCACGGATGAAGAGTTGCGACGGGCCTACAAACGCCAAAAGGGCATCTACCAGCCAAAGAGTCTACCCCTCACCTCGCTGTTGGACGAAAAAGGTCTGCGTCTGGCGCAGGCCCAGACGGAAGAAGCCCACGACACGCTGCTCGATCCCGTCCGACGCCGAGCGTATGATCTCTCCACCTTCCCAGAAACAGAGGACGCAGTGGCGCCTCGCGACCCCGCGCACTCACGCGCGCTTGAAGCAGAACGCGCCATGCTGCGTGAAGAACTGGCACGAGAGATCAGCGCTGAGACTGAATTCTCAGGAGCCATCTTGCGAAAAGTCCGCGAATCTTTGGGCGTGGAGATTGAAGACATCGCGGCCCACACCAAGATCACTGCCGGCTCTCGTCTACACGCGTGGATTCGTGCAGCAGTTCGCCCACTATCTCAAGCTCGATAGCACCCAGGTAACCCGCACTTACTTACAGCGCTTGCGCCACTGGCGAAAATCGACCGAGCGCCCCTCTTCAGCATGAAGGAAGCCGCGCCAGCTGCCCGGTCGCCGGACATCAACTTCAGCATCGCGCTGGGTTTGGGCGCGTTTCTCATACGTGCGATTGCGGCGCTGTGGCTTGCGCGTGAACCCATTTGGGATGGCCATTATTACCATTTCGGCGCGCAACGCATCGCTCAGGGTCAAGGCTATTCGGAAGACGCGCTGGTTCAAGGGATGACTGTCTGGAAGCCGTGGGCCCACTACCCGGTTGGATACAGTGGCTTTCTAGGTGGGATTTACCGTATTTTCGGCAGCGGGCTCGAGATCGCACCGCTCGCCAACGCGCTGCTTGGGACGTTAACCGTCGTTTTATCTTTTCGGATCGCTCGCACCTTCTTGTCGACGCGCCGGTCGTATGTAGCTGGTATTCTGGTCGCGCTGCACCCTGGCCTGGTGGCGTACACAGCCGCAGTGATGACTGAAGGTCTCGCCAGCTTCCTTTTGCTGTTAGCGGCCTGGCTCCTGATTCGAAGCCGGGGCTCGTTGGGCGGCGCGGCACTTCACGGAGTTAGCCTGGGGTTGGCAACGCTCGTACGCCCCACGTCACTCTTCATTCTGCCGCTGGTGTTTTTGGTTAATTTTCAGCCGAAGAAGCTCGCCTTTGCCCGGTTGATCGTCAGCTGTGTCCTAGCACTTCTCGTGATTGCCCCGTGGACGATTCGCAACTGCGTACGCATGGACGGCTGCACGCTCGTCTCGACGAACGGTGGCTGGAACCTAGCTATCGGTGCGCTCACCGAAGATGGCCGCTTCCGCACGCTGCGACCCCGAGACGGTTGCGAAGTCGTGACCGGTCAGGTCCAACAAGACCGTTGTTGGGCGAACGTTGGGCTTGCTACGATTATGAAATCGCCGCTGCATTGGCTGGGCCTCATGCCGGATAAGCTACGCCAAACCTTCAATCACGAAAGCTTCATCGTGGAATATCTTCATGAAGCGGATCCCACCCGCTGGAATGAAACACTGCGCGCCCAGGCACGCGCCTGGCTGACCCGATTTCACGGGATGCTGCTCTGGGCCTCCGCGTTCAGCATTGTCGGGCTCGGGCCGCTCTTGCCCTGTTTCCTAAAGTCGGCGCGCATCCCACACTGGCGCCGGCCTGCACTCACGCAGGGCGTGCTGCTGCTCACGTTCGTGCTCGGTGGAGCCTTTGCCCTGAGTGATGATTTTCATCCGTTTTGGCCATTTGCGCTGGTACCGGCGCTGGTTTCACTCCTGCGCTTGCCAGGGCAACCGGAGATCGGGCCGGTCGGTCGCTACCTATTCGGGCTGATCCTGAGCACAGCTCTCGTCCACGCGGTGTTCTTCGGCGACGATCGCTATCACCTCGTTATTAGCCCGGTGCTTTGTATTTTAGCGGCAGCTGCGCTCCGGGGCCCCACTCCCCGAACTTCGGAGTTACCCTAGCCGGCATCACTCACGCTCTCATGCGCGAGCGGCCCGAAGGAGAAAGCAGTTTGCTGCGCAAAGACAAAGAAGAAGAGAGCACCTTCCCACCTCCTGGTGGGGGCAAAGAGGAAATCCGGGCGAGCCACTTAAAGCCCTACCTCTTGCGGTTGCGCGAAGAGCGCGGCGAAGGCGCCGTGAAAGCCCTGCTTTCTACGGCTGGCTTGCCCTCGGGTGTGCTGGAGGATGAAACCCGTTGGATCTCCGTGGCCGCCATGCAGCGCGGCCTGCGTTCCTTGGCTGCGGCACTCGGCGAAGAGGCGATCGGCTCCTGCGGGCCCTGGATGGTGCACCCCGAAATCTTAGGCAGCTACGTGCGAATGCTGCGAATCGCGGCGACCCCTGAAGACGCGTTCCGATTCCTCACCACGAACGCCGCCGAGACCAACCGCGCTGGAACGTTCAGCTGCGAAACCATGAGCCCCGGGCACATCGAGATCCAATACACACCTCGACCCGAAGTCGAAACGAGCCAGAGCGATCGCCTGTTGTGCCTCGCGCGCAGGGCTGAATTCGCGAGTATCCCGCGAATTTGGGGTCTAGAAGAGGCCTCCGTCGAGGACCTGTCCTGCCTTTCACGTGGCGATGCCTGCTGCAAGTACTCGATTCACTACAGCTTTCAACGCAGGAAAAATCTGCCTTGGGCCGTGCTCATCGGCGCTGCGATCTGCGGAGTGGCGCTCGCCCTCTCGCAAAGCTGGGTGGCCGTCTTGATCGGCGTGTTGATTGGGGGCGGGTTGGGGGCTGTAGCAGGCTTCCTCTCCGACAAAGTCGCTGACCAGCAAGTGATCCGCACGTTCGAGCAAAACAGGATCTCTGCCTTGGAACGCGGGCTCGAGCTTCGCGGCCAAACCAACGATCATGCGGGCGATCTGAGCGGCGCAACACTGGGCGGGAAATACCGGATCTTGAGGCGGATTGGCTCGGGCGGGATCGGCGCCGTGTACGCAGCAGAGCACCTCGCGTTGGGGTCGCGCGTGGCTATCAAGGTGCTACGCGGTGCGGCCGCCGTGGATGCTTCGGAGATTGCGCGCTTGCGGCGCGAAGCGCAAATTCAAGTTTCAATCAAGCACCCGAATGTGTTGCGGACGCTCGACCTCGATCAGATGCCAGATGGCTCCATCTACGTGGTGATGGAGCTCTTGCGGGGTGTCAGTGTCTCGGAACGCCTCCAACGGCGGGGGCCGCTCGCTCCGGCCTTCGCAGTGCCTCTTTTTGTGCAAGTCTGTCGTGCCCTCAGCGCGGCTCATCAGCTGGGCGTGATTCACCGTGATCTCAAGCCAGCCAACGTCTTCATCTGCGAAGACGACACCGCCAAAATCTTGGACTTTGGCATGAGCAAGTTCGCTGAAGCCGAAACGCTGACCGAACACGGCTACACGCTCGGCACTCCCGAATACATGTCACCCGAACAGTGCATTGGCGCCCCCGTGGAGCCCCGCACCGATCTCTACGCGCTTGGGGTGCTGATGTACGAAGCACTCACGGGCGAGTTGCCCATTCAAACTCGGCATCGTCGCGATCTCCTCGAATTGCACCAGCGCGCTGTCCCCCCGAGCATGCGCGAACGGCGACCGGATCTCGATATCCCGCAAGCACTCGATCATGCTGTGATGGCCTGCCTCGCCAAGCGGGCAGCTGAGCGTCCCGCAAGTGCTCGCGACCTCGAAACCTTGCTGCTCGGAGTCAATCTTTCCGGGCTCCCGATGGAATACCCGACGGGCACTCCCTGGCGAAACGGCGGGCGCAAAACGCCGTCAGCGTCGAGCTTAGGCTGATGTTGATGCCCTCCCCGCTGCCGCGAAACGCGCCAGCCGCCCCTCCCAAGCATCGCCCCGTAGCAGCCGGGTCGCTACGTGAGGGGCAAAAAGACGAGACGAGACGAGCTGCCCTTTTCGTTCCTTGGAAGATAGTAAGCATGCTTACTATCTCGTTCGACTTGAGAGGGAGGTCACGGACAAGTTTGGGAGCACTTGGGGGTGCTCAACCTCTGCGCGGGCGCGCTGCAGAATCTCCACGACTGCTGCCCGCTCTTTGGCTCATGCCTGATTTCTGTTACAAACGGCGTATGCGGAGTTCATTCAGAGCTATTCCTCAGGCTATTTCGGTCAGCGCGCTCTTGCTTGCCTGCGGAGGAGTGAGCGAGCTTGAGCTCGGGTCCACGCTCGCGAGCAGCAGCGGAGGTGCCAGTGCTGCAACCGGCGGGAAAGCGGCCACCGGTGGTAATGCCTCCGGTGGCAAGCTAACGACGGATGGCAAGCCAGGTGTCAATCCGGGTTCTGGCGCCAGCTCATCCGCGGGCGGTGCGGTCTCGAATGGCGGCTCATCCGCGGGCGGCTCTCCCGGCATCATTCCAGTTCCGCCGCAAGTGGCGAACAACTGCGACTCCTTGTGCAAACGTCAGGTAGCGGCCAATTGCCCAAACGAAGACGATCTTGCCGGCTGCATCACGGGTTGTCGGCTCTTCGCGACCTTGCCCGCGTGTAGCGGCACATCTGAAAATTACTTCTCTTGCAGCGCCAATTCACCCGCCTATTGCAACGGCCAGGGCGAGGCTGATTTTGCTGGCTGCGAAGGCGCCGAGGTCAACCAACTGGTGTGCGTGCTCAATAACTCGATGAATCCAGCGTTAGAGAAGCCTTGCTCGGGCTACTGCAAGCTTCGAGATGCCACGTTCTGCCCGAACAATGGTAGCCGCTCGGATTGTTCGCTGGGTTGTTCGCTCTACGGTAGCGCTGCGCCATCCTGTACGGATGAGTGGCAAGCTTACCTCGGCTGCGCACAAACTTCCCCCTTTATGTGCAATGCGCAAGGTGAGGGCGAACCCCAGAATTGCACGCTCCAAATCTTAGCCTACGCCGGCTGCATCCTCACGGCGGCTTCAACCACCACACCTTAACGCTGGTGCGCTCCGCTGATGCGCTGGTACGGCACGCTGGTGCGCTACCGGGACGTTGGCTACTGCGGCACCGCTGTTGCGAGCACGCTTCCAGGAACAACCTCTCCCGGGGTCAACGTTGATTCGCCGGGCCGGCTCCAGCGTACCACCGCATGAGTGCCACCCAGATTCTCGCGGTGAAAGAAGTCGAGGTAATAGAGCTTGCCTGCCTCCAACGCTATGGGGACCGACTTCTGCTCTTCGCCGGTGAAGTTGCCGATCGGTGAGTAACCAACAATCATCGCAATGAGCTTGGCGTTGGCTGGCGATTCATCGCTGCTGAGCCAAAACTGGCATTCATTGTCCCCACCCACCCAAAACACATAATTCCCCGTGGCAGGCGCTTTAATGAAACCGCGGATCCGTTCTCCAAACTTGGCGGCCCAATTGGATGAGATAGCACCGTCCAACCAGCTCACTGATTGCAGGCTGGTGAGCTGAGTCGAGCCGCTTGCCCCAGCGGGAAACTTTCCGAGTGCGGAAGCCGTGAACGCAGACACCTCGTCAATATTGGCAGACACATTGAGCCAGTACTCCCGGAGCACCGTCCCTACTGTACCCACGCTCACCGTTCCCTCACAGCCGTTGGCACCGCACCCGCGTTCCCCTGTCGTGATGCCACTCAGATCAGGCGGTGGCAACACACCTGCGCTTCCACCTGCTGCGGGAGCTCCCACAGCTCCGCCGGCTGCGACGCTGAGCCCGCCACCACTACTACTCGGCGCACCACCACTGCCTCCGACGGACATCGCGCCACCGATCATAGCAGTCGCGGGCGAACCTGCAGCGGCGACTCCGCCGCCAGCTCCTCCGAACAGGTTGCTCGGCACTGAGATGTTGGTCTTCCCGCCCGTTGCCATTCCGCCAGAACCCGCATCCCGGCCAGCGGCAGCCTCGGGGAGCGCCCCGTTCGCCGAGGTGCCACGACGGGCACTACCGACAACGGCGTCGCCGCAGCCGCAAGCCTGGTTGATCAAGAACAGCGCGGCACAAGAGGAGGAGAACGTTGCAATGTTCATGGGACCTCGGACGGGAAGCGCCTTGGCGTACCACAAAACACCGAATAAATAAGCGCGACGCACCGCATCACACGTTAGGCCTGCGCCCGCTTGGCTAACGCCCCGAAACTCCTAGTCATTATTCTAAAGCCACCATATTCCAGCAGAAACAGAACACGGCCGAGCAAGGCTACCGGGCGCCCCATGACGATTCCGGGCTTTCCGGCTCAAGCCACCAAGCTCGAGATTCTCAAAATCGACCAGCTCATCGTGGAGGACTAACGAAGCTTCGGACACACACTTCTGCTCAGTTGAAGTCAATGTCAGTACTCAGCTCCAGTGCGGCAAACACGGAGTTTAGCTGCCCATTTCAAAAAGAATCCTGTGACTGGCTTCAGATTGCCCGCCAACATCGGACAGCCACTCTGAATTCCTGCGCCTTCGCTCCTTTCAGTTTAAAGGCGTGAACTCGAAACCCGTTCGCTGCTGGTACCGCTGGATCCTTCGACATGAGGTCGGAGCTAACAGAGGGCAATGATTGTTCACGTGGCGCTCGCCTTTTCTCGAGACGCACATCAAGCGGAGATAGAAACATGTTACCCAAGACTCGAATTCTCAAAAATCTTGCATTCACCCTAGGCGCCCTTTCACCCCTGGTTCTTTCGGGCTGCAGCTCTGCTGTCGGGCCGAGCGACGAGGACTTTAGCGAGAGCGCTGCAGCGCTGGGCGTCGAGGTTGTCTCGTGCTCTCAATCTGGGTCAACCGGTTACGCGACCTCCACCAAGATCCTGACACTCACCATGTCGACCCCCAATGTCGTGCTCGGAGTCGTCAACGGCGTCATGACAGTGAACGGTTACTCCTGCGTCACTTCGACTGGTGTCACTCTCAAACCGATCGATGTGAAGCGCATCAACATCAACGGGACCGGCTCCGACGAAAAGGTCGTCATCGACACCCTGAGCGGGGCACTCGGTTCCAGCATTCTGTCCTCCACAGGCGGAATCAAGGTCGATCTGGGCACCGGCACCGACTCGTTCTCGCTCAGGGGCTCTAGCTCTGCTGATAACTGGAAGGCAGGCGGAAACGCCGGGGACGTGTACTTTGAAATCAGCGGCGACACCACCCTGGACATCCGAGTGATCGCGGCCGACAGCATCGCGCTCAGCACGAGCGGCGGCAACGATACCTTCACGGCTCGCGGCGGCGACCTCATTGGAACCCACATTGCGGCGGGCATCGTCATCAACGTTGCGCCGGTTCCAAGCGCTCTCACCATCAATGGGGGTGACGGCGACGACTCCCTCACGGGCGGCGACGGGGACGACATCATCGCCGGCGGCGCCGGCAACGACACCTTCAAGACGGGCGCAGCCAAGGACGGCAACGACACCGTCTCTGGTGGTGCCGGAGTGGACAAGGTCGACTACTCCACGCGCATTGCAGCCCTCCTTATCGTTCTCGACGGTGCCACCGGCTCGGGTGAAATCTCTGTCACGGCCGAGGCGGACTTGCTGGGTAAAACCACCGCTGGCGTCAGCATCGATATCGAAGACATTATCGGCGGAACCGTAGCCGACACGCTGACGGGCAACGCGCTCGCCAACAACATCAAGGGTGGAACCGGCGACGACATCATCTCCGGCGGCATCAACGCAGGCGCCTGCACCACCGACATCGATCTGCTCGATGGTGAAGCTGGAGACGACAGGTTCAACCAGGGCTCAGCCCCGGATTGCGGCGACGCCCTCACGGGCGGCGCAGGAACCGACACCGCAGACTACCAAGCGCGCACGGCCATCCTCACTATCGATCTCGACGGCACCGCGGATGACGGCGATGTCGTCAGCCTTGGCGAGAAAGACAACGTCAAGAGCGACATTGAGGTCGTCCTCGGCGGAACTGCAGCGGATACCATCACTGGATCCTCTGGTGACAATCGGCTGCACGGTGGTCCCGGCAATGATACTCTCAACGGCGGCACGGGCAACGACACCCTCACGGGCGACACTGGCAACGACATCCTGAACGGTGAAGCTGGCGACGATATCTTCGACGAAAGCGAAGGCAACGACGCCAAGTTCACAGCCTTGATTGCCAAGGGCGCCGGCGACGATACCCTCAACGGTGGGACCGGTGTCGACGACAAGGTCACCTACGCCACACGCGCTAACACGCTCGACGTCACAATCTGCGTGGATCTCACCAAGCTCACCGGCAACTCCACCCTCACTGGCGTGTGCGCCGACGACGATGGCGAAGGCTCCGAGGCAGACAAGGTCGTGAACATCGACCACATCGTCGGCGGCGCCGGCGCCGACAACCTCACGGGGGGCTCGGGTGACGACACGCTCGAAGGTGGTGCGGGCATCGACACCCTGAACGGCGGAGCAGGTGCTGATACCCTGTTCGGAGACGCGGACGTCGACACCCTGAACGGTGGCGATAATGACGACTACCTCGACGGCGGCGCAGCGGCCGACACCCTGAACGGCGACGCTGGTGACGGCGACGTGTGCCTCGGCGAGAGCTCGGACACCGTGGGTGCTACCTGCGAACTATAAGACACTGAACAGTTGATTGGGCCTTAAGGGCCGAGAGCGAGGCGCGTAAGTTACGTGCCTCGCTCTTTTTTTGTCTTTGGAAGAACCCGAGAAGGACCACCATGCGCCATTTGCTCTTCACCTTGCCTTTCGCCGCCGCCGCTATCATCGGCGCGTGTAGCTCTTCAGAAGTCACTCCAACTGGCAGCGCCGGCGGCGCCTCCAGCCTCGGCTCAGGCGGCAAATCGACTGGAACTTCAGGCGGAAATGGGCCCGACAGCTCCGGGGGCGCCCAAGCTTCGGGTGGAAACCCGAGCGCGAACATGGCGGGCGCAGCCGGCGGACCAGGAGCCTCAACCAACCTCGACTATGAGGGAATCAACTTGGATGACGTCGTGGTTGGAGTAGCGCCAACGGGCTGCGTTGCAGGACCCGATGTTATGGGGAACCTGACGCTCCAACTTGAGACACCGAGCAAAGTCGTTATCCAGATGAGAGATGGCCAGCTCTTCGCCAACGAGGTCAACTGCGGGCATGGCGTCATCGATCTGACGGTGATCGGCTCGACTGGCAACGACATCGTGGTTTTCGATCGCAGCACTGGCGGAGGTCTGCCCATCGCCAACCTGGACCTCGCGGGTGGCACCGACGCGTTTTGGCTACGAGGGTCGAGCGCCGCGGAGACGATCGGTCTCGGCAGCGACGGACCGACGCTTTGGTTGGGCGATGAAACGGCGCGCTTCCTTTCCGTCTCCAACGTGGAGGCAGCCATCGTCAGCGCTGGGCCAGGCGCGGATCGCATCTTCGCAGACGGCCAGCTCGCGGGAGCCGGCCCGAGCAACCTCGCACTCACCCTCTTTGGCGGCGCCGACAACGACGAAATCGTGGGAGGCTCCGCGAGCGACCAGCTTCACGGCGGCGCGGGCATCGACACCTTCAGAAGTCCTTCCGAAGATGGCGGCGACACCTACGATGGTGGACCAGACCAAGACACGTTGCATTACACCGGGCGTACGCTGCCGCTGATCGTCACCATTGGAACCGGCGCCAACGACGGCGGCGATGGCGAAGGCGACGACATTCAAGACAGCTTAGAGCACGTGATCGGCGGCAGCGGAGACGATCAGCTGACCGGCTCCATCTACGGCAATCAGCTCGTCGGCGGAAACGGAAACGATACGCTGTCGGGCGGAGAAGGCGACGATGCACTGTACGGCGAAGCCGGAAACGACACGCTGACGGGCGGTGCGGGCGATGACCTCCTAGATGGCTTTACGGGACAAAACCAGATTGACGGGGGCTTGGGCGACGGGGACATTTGTACCTGGGTGCTCAACATAGACACCGTCGTTGGCTGTGAGCTCTAGCCGTCAAATACTGTAGCGCGACAGCGAAGGCGCTCCCTCGGCGCCTTTGCGCGCGAACAACGCTAGCTCCGCCAAAGTCGTGCTCTCCAGTACGCGCAGAGTGGCGTCGTGCATGTCTTTGAGCATAAGCCATTCGAACTGAGAAATCGGTCGGAAGTGAAGAGCAGAAGCAAGCCAGGTAGCCGGCGGCGCTCTGACCCCTGCTAAGCAGGTCACCGAGGCTCAAGGAGCGGTGAACCCGACCCAATTGGGGGCTAAGAGCCCACGTTATGCATGCGCAAATAGATCTCCGCACTGAGGCGCTCACTTTCAACAAAGGAAACACCCCCCGAGAGCAACGAGCCCAGCTTCAGACCCTCAACAGAACCCAAACCTCAGTTGCCCAAACAAACCCGGTGGTGGCGTCGGAGGCGGCTGAGGAGCAAGCCCAAGCTTAGCGAGCAGCGCGGTGGCAGCCTGCTCGGTGGTGGCGGCTTCGAGCCAACGCATGGGTCCACCGCAGCGGACACAAGTGTCAAGATCTGCCCGGAACACATGAGCCAGCAGCCGGGCCCAACGTTTACGGGAAGGGCGAGCGTCGTCTGTTTGGGCGTTGAGCTTGGGGAACTCAAGCTGGTCGCCCGAAGCCGGATGGGGCTTGAAAGCGGCAGGATCCTGTGGCGGCTTAGGTACGACTTCGGAGCGAAACTTGGAGTGGCTTGAGAGGACGCCAAAATAGCGCACCAGATGAAAGCGCGGAGGTGGGATAGCCGCGATGAGGCGGATGATGAGGTCGCGGGGCGGAAGCAGAATGGCGCGGGTGCCGTCTTTCCACACGCTCTTGAGAGTGAGCTCGAGCTTGCCATCGGGGCGGAGTTCCAGGCGCGAACTTTCGCTAGGACGGGAGCTGGTGCAGTGGCAGAAGCTTCCGGGTGGCGGTGCCGAAGTCGTCGACACGCTCACGGACATCGTCGAACGGCGCAATCGCTTCCGCCGTGGCCCTGCTCGCGGCTGGGAGCGCAGCCTCTCGACCGTTGAAGCAAGCGACGACGATACGAATGTCGAAGTGGACTCCCGCGATCCCGTCGAGGTCTTGTATCTCGACTTCGGCGATTTGCACGAAGTGCAACCCATCGACCCATTTCGTTGACCTGCGCCCTTTCGCACGGGCGATATTCGAGTTGATAAGATGCCTGCGGTGCTTGCTATGGCGGTTCCAAGGCATCCGGCGGCGCCGTGAATAGTAGCGCTGGGCAGGGTAATACCGGTGCTGCGGGTGGACCCGGTGGGACAAGCCCCCACGGGATGCGCAGCCGGGCCTGACGAGGGCCGCTCAGCGCCGCTCAACGTGACCGTCGGGGCCGGCGCCGACGACGGTGAGCAAGGGGAAAACGATGACATTCAAGACACTGTCGAAGACGTGACTGGCGGCACTGGCGACGATACGTTAACGGGCTCGGCGGGCGACAACACCTTCAACGGTGGCGCTGGAAACGACACGCTGAGTGGCGGCGATGGCTCCGACACACTTTACGGTGACGCGGGCAACGACAGCCTCATGGGAGGCGATGGCGATGACACCATCCTCGACTCCCTCGGAACGAATCAAATCGACGGTGGCCCTGGCGGTGGCGATATCTGCGTGCCCAATGGGATGCCCAACTGCGAGCTCTAACTAAGGCTCAAAGGACCGGGAGCTCGGTCTCAAGCGGCCGTGGACGCCTGATATTGGGCCCGATACGCGCGTGGCTCCACGCCGGTGTGCTTTCGGAAGAGGCGTGCGAAATAGTTCGCACCTTCGACACCGACACGGGGGGCAATTTCTGAGATCTTGAGATCGGTGTCACGCAAGAACTGCTCAGCTTTGCGGATCCGCAGCGTATTCACGTACTGCATGGGAGCCATATCGAAAGACTCTCGAAAACAGCGTTCGAGCGTCTTTCGAGACATGTGCGCTACGTCGGCCAAAGCCTCAACATTGATGACTCCAGCAAAATGTGCCTCCAACCACTCGAGGACTCCCGCCAGGCGTACCAACGCTTGCGAGGTAACAGCCGGCATGCCGATATACAGTCGCGCCAAATCCACCAATATTTCGCAAAAAATAGCCGTGCTCGCGACTTCGAAGCCGGGATCCTTCGACCGAATCTCTGCCCGAAGCCGCTCCAGTGACTGCCTCAGCTTGGCTAGCTGTTCGCCATCGACCTGAAGCCGACTTTGAAACCCGTGGCGAACCCGAAGTTCAGGCTCAAACATGAAGAACGCGGAATACCCCGGTATTTGACGCAGATGTTGCTCCGGTAGCCACAAACGGCGCGGATCAAACAGCACGTTCACCAGGCCAAGCTGCTGACACTCCGCATAACCATGCAGTGTCCCCGCTGGGATCACAAACACATCCCCCGCGGAGATCTCGAAGGAGTCGTGCTCCAAAAGATGCCTACCGGATCCGGCGGTAACCACCACGAGCTCCCAATTGTTGCCGTGACCGTGTACCGCCATCGGCACGTGATCCGCGACTGGGAACGTATCCAGCGGAAAGACGTTCAGCGAGGCAAGCGGCTCAGCCATTGCCGTGCCCCTGGGACTCCGGCGACTCGTTACAACCATGGAATGCACTGTCGCACCTAAGGGTAACGGCAGCCCGCCCCAAGGACCTTTCTGCGTTGGCCAGTTGAGGAAACCCGTGAAATACGGCTGTATACTACCCCAACTTCAGAACCGCCACTCCGTACGCTCCGAGCTCGACTTGCCCGCCGTTGAGGCCACCGAGCAGCGCCGTGGCAGGAGCAGGCACCGCGACATGCTGAGTCTCTTCGGTATGATTGATCAAAAATAGCAGCTGCTTGCCAGCGCTTTCGCGCACCGAAGCTTCAACCCCAGCGGGTGGAGCCAGAACGGGCGAAACCCCCGCCTTGGAGGCAGCGTCGCCGATCAGAGCATCGAAGAAAGCTTCTTCTTGGATGTTGGTACCCAAATAATAGCCCCAACCCGAGCCGTGTCGGTTGCGAGTTGCGGCCGCGAAGGCTGCCACATGCCAGGGCTCGTATTTCGCGAGAGTCTCGGCAGAAGTCGTGGAGATCCAATCCGCGTAACCTGTAGCTGTGAAGGCACCGGGCAATTCCCCTGCCCCTGCCACAGCATACGTGAAATCGGTGCCTAGGCCCTCGTATTCTTCGATCTGGATGCCGAGCGCTTCACTCAGCAGGCCCGGCAGTGTGCGCGGATGGCAGAGGCTATTTTCGTCTTTCACGCCAGTTCGGATACTCGCTATCAAAACACCACCAGCGCGCACGAAAGCATCAAGCCGTGCGGCCACCGCGTCCGGCAACAAATAAAGCTGGGGCGCGATCACTAACTTGTACGAAGAGAGATCTTGATCAGGCCGCACCATATCCACATTGATGCCAGCGCGAAAAAGCGCTGCCTGGAAGCACTTCATGTGACGGTGCCAATCGTTGTCGGTGAAGCTCGGCTGAAAGCGTGTGGCCCAGATGCTTTCATAATCGTAGATGATCGCGACGCGCGCTTGGATGCTGGTGCCCTCCAATTCACTCCAGAGTGCGTGCAGTTCCTTGGCGGTCTTGGCGGCTTCCTCATAGCGGCGCCCAGGTTTTCCATCATGGCCCAAGAGACCATGCCAATATTGCTCGCGCCCGGCCGTACAGCTGCGCCAGCGGAACCAGACCATGCCATCGGCACCATGCGCGACCTGTTGGAAAGCCACTTTTCGCAGCTCGCCTGGCCGCACGTTGCGGCCAAATTTGCCCCAACCCGAAGGCCCGGAGGTTTGCTCCATGATCCAGAAATTCTGGCGTTTGAGGCCGCGCATCACATCGGCCGCACCCGCTGCATCGTAAGAAATCTCAGGCTTCCCCCACACCGGATAATTATCCCAGCTGACAAAATCCAAGTCAGCCGCCAGCTCATAATAGTCGAGATCACTGTGATAGCCCATGAAGTTGTGCGTGATGAACTGCGTGCTGCAGAGCTTGCGCAGGATCCGCACTTGGTCGTGCTGGAAGCGCACATTTAACCAGGAGCCGTAACGCTGCCAATCGAGCAAGAGCGAAGGATTGTGCGAATTGATATCGTCAGGAATCGGGATTTCTGCCCACTCACCGTAGGTATGGCCCCAAAAATGCGTTCCCCAGGCCGCATTCAAAGCTCCGAGTGACTTGTGCCGCGCGCGCAACCAATCGTGAAAATCCGCGCGACAGGTGGGACAAGAGCAGCCATTGTTCCCGAATTCATTATCCGTTTGCCAACCGATCACGTTCCGATTTTTGGCGTAGCGCTCCGCCATCGCGTTCGTGATGCGCTCGGAGAGCAAACGAAAGGTTCCCGAAGTGAAGCAGTTGTTCTTGCGCACGCCCCAAACGGTGCGCTGACCATTCGGCTTCATCGCTAACGTTTCGGGGTACTTCCTTGCCACCCAAGCCGGCATGATCCCGGTGGGCGTCCCCAAGATGACTTGGATCCCGTGGCTCGCTAGCACTTCAATCGCAGCATCAAGCCAGGCAAAATCGAAACGGCCTTCCTCGGGCTCACACTTGACCCACGAAAACTCGGCCAACCGGACGATGTTGAAGCCTGCTGCCTGCATTTGGTCAGCGGTTGCTTCCCAGGATTCCTCGGGCCAGTGTTCGGGATAGTAGTCAACGCCAATGTGCATGGTGGCGGACGCTAGCCGAGCACTCGGCGGCTGTCATGCAATAGCGTTAGCACTCTGCGGTCAAATGCGAACGCTAGCCGAGGCCAACTCCGAAAGGCGAGTAGGCACCGTTCCGGAGATTTTCGGCCCATAGTTGGGGTTCGTGCCCTGCGAACCCGGGGGTCCTAGGTCTGCTCAAGCGGTGATGATGGGCAACCGATCGCTCGCGCCCGTGAAATAACGCGAAGAAGTATCAGCGTAGTGCTGCGCGAAGCGTGGCGTCCACCCCTCCAGGGTGATGAATGGAACACCGTAGCCCTTGTGGCCCCAACGCTCAAATTCAGCAGGAGGCAAGCCCATCGCCTGCAAGACGGTCGCTAACCACTGACTGTACAGGAGCCCCATGTACTGCATTCCACCGGCACCCGGATCGAAGGCTGAACCGGGATTGTTGAAGCGCCGGAAATCCACGAGCTGACCCGTTTTGAAATAACCTGCAGCGCCGCCAAAGGTGACGACAGGAATGGAGATAGAACCGTGCGTTTCCATGCCGCACTCTTGGGTCCACGCTAGAAGTGAATTATCGAGATAAGTAGTTCCAGGAACTTCCTCAATGTCGAGCTTGGATGCCAGATCCAGCAGCGAAAACTCGAACACCTTTTGATACGAATCCACTAGCGTTTGTTGGGGTGTCGGCAGCTGCCACTGGTGCGCAATTTCTTGGTGCCAATCGCCACCGTAAGCGGCAAAGTGCGAGGTATCACCGAGCCCAAACACACCGATCCGGCTGGCGCCGCACGTGAACGCAGCCACGACCACATCATTGAAAAGCTGGCAGTATTTCGCCGCCTCTGCCGCACTGTTCCCACGCGAATCGCGACTATCCTCGGTAGCTTTCTGCAGATTGGTGCAACTGACGTTGGTGGTGAGCTTGCGCTGGAGCTCGGCGATGCGGGCCATGTGATCATCCAGGCGCTGCTTATCAGCTGTCGACAAGCGCTGATTCCCATTGCGCAGGCGCTGATAACTTTCGAGCACACGATCCACAATCGGTGGACGTGAGGTGCCCTGAGCCATTTGGGTGCCGAACACGCGGTCGAAGAGTTCGCGCGAACCCTCGACACCTCGCACACTCTCGATGGTGCCCGCTTTTGCGGCAGGATCCGAATAATTCCAAGAGATCGGCCGCGTGGACATCACCATGGCGCGTTCGCGAATATTGGTGGTGTCAGGATAAAATGTGGAAGAAAAAGCTAGGATCTGATCGATCGTGGGGCGGGGGGAGCTCTGAACGGCGAGGCCATCCCCACCGTTCCCATCGTTGCGCGCGTAATTGCCGAGATGCAGACCCGTGTTGTGCGAAATATAGAAGGGCACATCGAAGCCCCAGAGCACATTCATCTTGGCAATCAGCGCGGGCGTGAGCTTGGCAGCGGGTGCTCGGAGCACTTCGGAGAGCACGCTATCTCCGGCCGTTGCAGTTGCCTGCAGCGTTCCGTAGCTCGCCATGTGATCGGGAAAGAGCGCCGCTGTCTTGTCCGCCATGCTGCGCGCAGGGAACATGTTACTCTCAAAAGCGCCTCCGTGGTCCGTGGTGAGCCAGAACAGGCGAGGAGCACGCGTAAAAGCGGGCTCTGCTCCGAATGCTGTTTTGCCTAGAAGCGAAGGCAAAATAGGCAGTGCTAGGCTTGCTCCGCCAGCGCCAAGCAACACTTGGCGGCGGGTAATGTCAAAGGTTCGGCGAATCATGGGGGATCCTTATTCGAAGTTCCGGCGGCGAAAATCGGGTGTAAGAGCGGCGGCTGAAAGCAGATCTGAAATCTTGCCACTCACCAAAGCTTTTCGGGCATCTTCGAGCGCGCAGCCATCCGTTGTCGTGTCTTCCCAGCGGGCGTAGGTGTAACGAAAAAAGCTTCGCGCCAAGCACGCTTCCACCTTCGAGCTACTCTGCACTAGAGCCATGAGCTCGCTCGGCGTGGAAATGGCCTGCTGATCACCCAAGACAACCTGTGGCACGCCATCCGTCTTCACAGGCTTCGAACCACTTGGCATGCCCGTGGCATCGTAGAGCTTCTGCTCGGTGCGGAAGCGCCCCAGCGAGTCGAAGCCCTCCGTCGCAAAACCTAAAGGATTGATGATCGAAGCGTGGCACGCGCCGCACACGGTGCCGGGTTGCTCGGTGATCTGTTCCACAGTTTCGCGGGTGGTGAGCCCGGGCTCAAGCTCCGGGGGCTTGGCGTTCGCTCCCGGAGGCGGTGGCGGAATCGAATCACACAGCACATTTTTACGGATAAAAACCCCCTTCATGATCGGCCGCGTGTTGGCGGACCCCGTCGAAAGGAAGAGCGCACGCGTCAATAGCCCAGGGCGCTGCCCCAGAGGAAAAGCAGGGGGCGCGGCGACTCCATCCCAAACCGGAACGCCATAAATCTTGGCGAGTTCTGGCGCTCGCGCAAACGACAGCTCGCTGGTCACCAGTGCACCTACCGTCGCAGGCTTCTGCCAGGTGTAGTAGTCAACCAACCCCACCACATCATCGATCATGCTTTGATTGAGTGTCGCCCCGGGCAAATCGCCACCAGCAAACGCTTTGAATACAGGGTCCGCCACCTTGGCGTTCAACAGAGGCACATCAGTGACCCGCATCCAATCCTCCCAGAACTCGTGCAACGCCGTTTGAGCTCGCGGACTGGCGATCATGCGCGCCACTTGGGCTTGAAAAACCGTCGGCGTGAGCAGCGTCCCGTCGGCGGCGCTGGCTGCCAGCTCGGTGTCGGGGAGCGTCTGCCACAGCTGATAGGAAAGGCGCGAGGCAATCTCGTAGGCAGAGAGTTCATACACGGCAGGGTGATTGGGCACCGCGGCTGCCCCGTGTTCGACAAAGTACAGAAATTCCGGCGCATTCAACAGCACTCCGATCATATCCGCATAGGCCGCCGAATCAGCAGTGGTTGAGGCGCCATACACCGACTTATAGAACATTACATCCTCTGCAGTTAACGCTCTACGTAGCGCTTTGGCGCCAAACTGACGAATGAATGAATCCAGGCAGGCTGCATCGTTGCTGGCGTCCGCGTCCGTGGCACAGGCGCCAACGACGCTCGCCAAGTGTGCGCTCGTGGTCAGCTCATTCCCGAGCGCCACTCCAACCGAATAAAATCCGTCGACATGAACTTGCTGAAGTGTTTGATCCAGACGCCGATAGCTACCGTGGATATCTTCGGGTACAGGCTCACGTCGATCACGCGGCAAGGTGGCGAGCGCTGGACCCACAGCACCAACAATCACGTCGACCTCCGCTTGCGCGACAAGGCCTGTCAGCAGATCGGAAAGGGTATTTCGGTATTGAGCCACGGTGAGACGGCGCAATACAGCTGGCTTCGGTTGTGCCTCCACGCCACAAGCAAACGAGCGTGTCTCCGTCGTGACCGTGGCGGCGCCCCCCAAACTGCTGCCTGGCCCGCCAACGGCACTTCCCCCCGTAGCGTTGAGATCCGGAAGCCCCGAATTTCCACCGAGACCGGTCAGATCCGTCGATACCGCGGGACGCCCGCCAGGCCTCCCTCCAGCCAGCTCACCGCTGCAACCTAGGGCCGCAAAAAGGACGACAACCGTGGAATTTTTTAGTGATCCCGAAACCGGTAGACGGTTGACCAGGGAAGGACGATTTCTCACGGCACCGAGTAACGCGGAGCCGCTGACCTGGCTCATCATTTCTCTTCTCTCGCCGCCGCTCCTACGTCAGCGCTCAAACCCCCTACGCAAGCATTTCAGTGATCGGGCCTTTGTTGTACGCGGGCAAACCGAAGCTCGTGGCCGGAACCTTAAAGGCGTTCAGCACGGTGACCAACAGATCATTGATACGCCGCGTGTTCTCGATCGGATCGCCCACACGCACGTGCCGCCCCGGCTTGAGCGCTCCGTTGACATTGCCGAGCGTGAGATTCGGGCAATTCACGCTGTGGTGCACCTGCGCATTTCCCATCGTCTGCGTGTAGAGCACGAGCGTGTTGTCGTACACGCCAAAATCCTTGAGGCGCTGCGCCAGGAGCGCGAGCTGCTCAGTATTCCAGATTGCGGTTTTCACGTATTCCTGGGCCTGCTTGATCCATTCCGCGTTCGCAGGTCCTTGGCTAGGCCCGAGGTGCGAGAGCGCATGCCAGCCCCCTCCCGTGTTGCCCGTCCACGGGAACACCAGATCATTGCCTTCGACAGACATCTGGAAACTCGCAACACGTGTGAGATCACACGCCAGCGCCATCGCCAGCAAATCAAACTGGGCTGCCACCAGCTGCGGCATCAGATCCAAGTGGAAATAAGCCTCACATTGGGTGGGATTTTCCTTGTCGCAGGTGAGGGGCTCCGCAGGCTTCTGACAGCCAACGAGAGCGAGCTTGCCAATGTTTTGTTCGACGCCACGAAACGCTGTGAGGTATTGGTCGAGCCGCTCACGGTCCGTTTGCCCGAGCCGCGCCTGAATCGAGGTGGCCTGGCTGATCGCGAAGTCCAACACCGAGGCATTTTCTTGCCTGACTTGGTCCGCCGCCGCCGGATCTCCACCAACGTCTGTGAAGAGCTTCTCCCAGACTAGGTGCGGTATCTGTTGCGGTGGTGCAGCTTGCCTGGCTGCGCTCCACGATGCCGCGCCCTTCGAGCCCGTGCCATCACCGGTGAAGACGCCGAGCTGAAGTGATGGGTAGCGAGTATCTTTCCCGATGTGGCTAGCGAGCTCGTGATCGATGGAGATCCCGTCACCCACTAAGTCGCCGTCGTCCCCACCGGTGACGGGGTTGATCGCCGGCATTCCCGTGAGCATGGCGCAGTAGGCATCATGATTGCCGAAAGCATTTTCCAACCCTTCGACGACCACGAGATCTTGCTTGAAAGCCTCGAGGGGCTTCAAGATTGGCGACATCTGGAAATTGGGATCGTTCAATGCGGTGCGCCCAGAGCACGGGAAATCAGCTATCTGCCCGCTGTTGACGTCAAACGCCGGCATCCCAGGCCAAAAGTACTCACCGAGACAAGCAAAGGGTTGCACGTAGGCGATAAAACGCGCGGGGCTCGAGGGAGCTTGAGCGCGACTGAACGACTCGAAAAGCGGCAGAGCAATTACACAGCCCGCACCGCCCGCTAAGAACACTCTTCTCCGAATCGTGCGAGACATGGATGGCCTGGTGGATCGGTTCATGGTGTGCACATTAACAATCACTCCACGTTTGGGGGCGCGAGCAACGGAGTCAGGACTTGATTTTACTATTGGTAGCTTGTCCATCGAGCTTCTGTCAATTGTGTCGTCTGATTATGTATTTGCCACAACTTTCCTTCCTCCCACTCATCGCTACATCTAAAAAACGACATGTACACATCCCCACTTGTTGATGTTCATGCGACGTCGTGAAGCAGGTATGGAAAGTCATAGTGTCGCTATCCTTGACGCCTCGTTATCTAGGTATAAGTGCCTGAGCACGACGAACAAGGTACCGGCTAGTACCAGCTTGTCCTCTCTACATCATCGACCGTCTCGCTGAGCAACAGATTCCAAGGACCGAGTGACTGGACACACTACTCGGCGACCGATACACTAATATTCTATTCGGTCGCGTTGGCTCCGTTGGGAGCCCATGAAGGTGAAAGTCGCCATGTGGAATTCTCGCAGATTTACGACGGCTCTTTTCGCGACATCGTTGAGTGTTTTTTCCTGCCAAGGCTCGCTGGATGGCCAAGCCAAGCGCCCAGGCCAAGGGCCCGGAACAACGCCGAGCGCCACGCCTAGCACCGTTCCCGATTTCACGATGATGAATCCGGGAACCGGGAATTCACCGCCCGCCCTCAGCCAATTGCAGGACGAGCCGGTCGTGATGCACCGCCTCACCGGCACCGAGTACGACAACACGGTGCGCGACCTCGTGGGCACCAATCTCAGTTTGGCGCGTACCTTCCCGTCGAAAGAGCTGGCCCGCGGCTTTGACAACAACGCTTTCACCCTGACGTTCCCGGCCCAGCTCGCAGAGTCCGCCTATACAGCTTCTCAACAAGTCGCCAAGCGCATCAGCTCGAATCTTGCTACTTTCGTTCCCTGTGCTTCGACGCCTGATCAGGCGTGCGCACGGCAGTTCATCACGAGTTTCGGTCAGGAAGCGTTGCGGCGTCCGCTCGCCGCAGACGAAATCGAAAAGCTTGTGGCAGTGTTCGACATTGGCAACCGGCGAACCTTCGCGCGCGGCATCGAATTGGTGGTGTCTTCACTCACCATCTCAGCCCCTTTCTGGTACCGGATGGAGTTCGGGGATGGGCAAGCTGTGCCCAGTAAGCCGGACATGATGCGCCCCACGTCCTTTGAAATGGCAACCCGTCTTTCCTATTTAGCTTGGAATTCAACGCCGGATTCAGGCTTGCTGAGCGCCGCCCAACAAGACGAGCTGAAAACACCCGAGCAGATTCAAGCCGCGTTTGCGCGCCTGCTCACCGATCCGCGGGCCCACGAAGCCGTCGCCAACTTCAACGATCAGTGGCTGCAGATTTCGCGCGTAGCGGCGGTCAACAAGGATCCCATGCTTTTTCCAACCTGGAAGAGCACGATGGGCGAAGCGATGGGCAGGGAGCTCGCCATGTTCTCCGAACAGATCGCGTGGAATAGCCCGCGCGGCTTTGAAGATCTCTTCACCAGTAGCGCTAGCTTCGCGAACGCAGATCTGGCGGCGTTCTATGGCGCGACCGGCGCAACGGGCGCGACCGATACAGACTTCACAGCGGTGACGCTTGATTCCGCCAAACGCGCAGGGTTCTTTGCGCGGGCTGGATTTCTGGCACTCGAAGGCTTCAATCAAACCTCGCCGGTACGCCGTGCTGCGTTCATTCGACGGCGCCTCTTGTGTCAGGATCCGCCGCCTCCGCCGCCGAACGTCAGGAACACGCCGATCCCGCCGTCAGCTTCGAATACCACCAAAGATCGTGCGATCGCCCATTCGAGCAATCCAGCCTGTCTGGGGTGCCACGCGCTCCTCGATCCAGTGGGTTTCGGGCTCGAGAATTACGACGCTATCGGTGCGTATCGGACTACTGAGAACGGATTGGCCGTGGATGGGGTGGGCACCATTCTGCAGAGCGATATCGGTGATTTCAAAGGCGCAGTCGAGCTGGGCCAAAAGTTTTCGGTGAGTGTTCAGGCACAGGAGTGCATGGCTCAACAGCTCTACCGATTCGCCTATGGCCGTTCGCCGAGTGAACAGCGTTACGCCTCGGTCACGCGACTGGCCAGCGTGATTAAAGCCACGGGCGGCAACTATCCAGAGCTCCTGCGCACGCTGGTCACTTTAGACGAGTTCTTGTATCGCCCGAAAACACCTAGCTGAGCAACGGCCGAGCGAAGAAGAGGCCGCCCCCTGACGAAACGGGATCGGTCGTGATATCGAAGCCCGAATGAAGGCGCGGGCCCAGAAGAGTCGGAAGAAGCACGAGCACCGCCGCACCCAACAGCGAAATTTGGCCGGGCTGAGTGTGTTGGAGCAGCAGCGCGCGGGCTTCGCGGGGAATGTTGAAGCCGTTGTGCGGGGAGCGATTTCGCGCTTCGTGGCTAACGCTCCGGATGGCTCACCGATCGTTGAGATCGGCAGCGGCGCGGGGCAGCTTTATCGGTGGCTGCCAGAAAGTGTGCGCTCTCGCGTCACACTCACGGACGTTTCGAGTGAGTTTGTGAACGCTCTGACGAAAAGCCTCCCGGAGGCGAAGGCCCTACGCGCTGACGCCAGTGCCTTGCCGTTCGCCACAGCCAGCATCGCCGAGGTACTCGGGCTGTGCGTGTTTGATATTCTACCGCAGCCCGAGCAGGCCGTTTCTGAGCTGGCCCGTGTCTTGGTACCCGGTGGCAGCTTCATTCATTTTCTTGATCTGGGCACGAGCCTAGAGCCCGTCTTTCAGCGTCTCGTCGCCGCAGGCAAAGTGCCATTCCCGAATTTCTTCGACGACCAGGCCTTCGCACTTGGGCTTTCGCCGCTCGTCGACTTGCTGGTGGTTGATCGTGCTGCGTTGGAGCTGGTGATCGCGCTGCTCACGCGGGCGAAGCACCCGGCCGCTGCCAGCTTGATATCCTATCTCAAGCCCTTTCTCCCAAATGCTTTCAACCGCGTCAGCGCGGCTCGCTTCTACGTGCAATTGATGAGTAACGCCCAGCAAAGTCGTGAATTCAAGCAGCTGTTGCTCGGCGTACACAAAGTCATCGAACAACCACATTTCCTCCGCCAAGTTCCGTGGCGTCTGCAGGCAGTCGAAACTTTTTCATTGTTTCGCGAGAAGCTGCGGCAAGCATTCATGAGCGCGCCGGATTTCTCTATCACCTTCGACGAGCTGGTCCTCAGTCGTTCCTTCTCCCCCATCAGCGAGAGTGGCTTACCCGCCGCGTGCGGCTATCACGGCCGCTTCATGAGCATTGAGCATTACCTGCCGGAAAGCATCGCCACCAACGTCGGCATCACGCTCGAAGCGATGAACGGCGATGCAACCAAAGAAGCTCCAGAAGGGCGATGGTTCATCCGCGAGGCGGCGGTGCACGTGTGGGTCGCGACCCGCCACTGAGCCAGCAGGTTTGTTGCCGCATTCGACTGGCGGGGTGCTGCACCGGCACGACACCGTCTCGTTTGCTCACTTCTGCCTACATTTGCCGCGAAGCAAGTGCGCCGGCGAAACACAGGCAACCGTGTGCGCCAACGATAAAAACAGGTCACGCTTTCTAAGCCTGCGAAAAGGGCCGTTAAGATCAACGCCACCCATGCCGCTCCCTGCTTCGCTCCGCTTCATCCCAACCCAGCGCTCAGCGAGCAGCGGGTTCGTTGTTGCAAGCCTGGCGGCGCTCCTTCTTTTGGCTTGTACGAACGTGAAGGCCGGCGATCCTGTCATCATCTCCATCTCACCACTCTACGTCGACGAAGGCAAAACAGCACCGCTCACCATTTTAGGTAGCAACTTCTTGGGGGTAGCTCACGTCGATCTCAGCTCACGTCGCAACATCAATATCGACCAGGGCTTCCAAATCTTGCTCGGCATGGGGCCGACCTCCGCAACAGAAGTGAGGCATCATTCGAGCGAGAGCCTGTCCTGCAACGTGCCCTCAACGCTAACGGTTGGCATGCACGAGGTCATTGTGATCACGCCGAGTGGACTTCGCGCAGTTTCGCCCATGCTGCTAGAAGTTCGCGCTCGCAACGTCGTTGGAAGTTCAGGTGGCTCCGGTGGGATGCCAGTGATCCTTGCGTCGGGGGGTGCCCGTTCAGGTTCCATGGGCGGCGCCTCTTCGTTAACCGGCGGTGCTAATGGTGTTGGCGCAGGTGGCTCAATTGGCGCAGGTGGCTCAATTGGCGCAGGCGGCTCAGCTGGTTCGCTCGGCTTGGGCGGCACGCTCGGCGCAGGCGGCTCGCTTCCCAGCGGTGGGAGCGGCGGCGGAATGGGCAGCACTGTCCTCCTCGGCGGTACGCAATGCACCAAGCTTCCTTACGGTGGCGGCGCCTATCTATTCTGTCCCCAGGAGAACGTCACATGGATCGAGGCCAAGCAGCTGTGCGAAAGCATTGGCATGCGGCTCCCTCAACCTGACACTGCCCAAGAAGACCAATTCCTCTTCGCCAATGCTCAGGCATTTGGCATCGAGGAGGCATTCCTTGGCGCATCGGATCAGGCCAACGAGGGCATGTGGATCTGGGAAGATGGGCAACAGTTCTGGCAGGGCACGGCAAATGGTTTCGTGTTCGGAACCCAGTATAACCACTGGGAACCAAGCCAGCCCGCCGCCTTCACAGCAGCTCAAGATTGCGCCATGATCAGCATCCCTATGAACCAGGGAGCCTGGTATGACCGCGGCTGCGGATACACATCAACCGACCTGGTATGCGAGGCGCAGTGATCTGGCCTCACATTTTGCACGTCAAACACACAAATTGTTGAGAGTCGGCGCCAATAAGTGGCCGCCTGCTGGCTGACGAGCGGCAAAGCTCGTGACGCCCGGGACGCGTCGCGCTAGCTTCCGGGCCCATCCAACGAAAGGTTCGACCATGCCCGGCTGGAGCACTCCACTCAATCTCCTCGAAGAAGAACTCATTCAACGCCGCGATGAAGGCGTCAACATTCCCAGCACTCTGCGCCAGAAGATCGCCGAGCTGCACCGCAAATTCGACGCGTACAACACCGCGCTGGTCGACCCGCTCTACGATGAGCTGATGGCGCTCCCCGACGATGCGGAGCTCAGCGCACGCGAGCCGAATGAGCTCGCTGAAATTCGTGCCCTCCGCCCAGCGGGTCCGCGCGATTTGAATTGGAAGCCGAGCGACGCAGATCTCTTGGATCGCTTGCACGGCGCCTGGACGGGGCGTGCCTCAGGCTGTGCCCTGGGCAAGCCCGTTGAAGGCGTGGGCGTTCTGTCGACGAGCGGAGGGAAGCTCGTCGGCCGCGAGCGAATCAAGACCTACCTCAGCAATCGAGGTGATTGGCCGCTCAAGGATTATTTCTCGGGACGCGATGCCAGCGACGGGCTGAAGATTATCTGCAAGCCCTCGCAGCGCGAAACCATCGCCTACATGGAGCCGGACGACGACATCCACTACACGCTCGTGGGCTTAGCCGTCATTGAAGAGAAGGGCCCTGAATTTACCTGGCAAGATGTCGGCCTGTTTTGGCTCGACCATATCCCGCAAACTAACATTTGCACCGCCGAAGCTCAGGCCATGATCAACCTGCAGAATCGCTCGATTCGCGGACGCCACGGCAACGCCACTCCGGCTTTCACGCGACGCTATCGCAATCCCTACCGTGAGTGGATTGGTGCCCAAATCCGCTCAGATGGTTGGGCTTATTGCTGCGCCGGCAAACCGGAGCTAGCTGCGGAGTTCGCCTGGCGAGATGCGCATTGGACTCACGAGCGGAACGGCATTTACGGTGAGATGCTGTTTGCCGCGATTCAAGCAGCGGCGTTTGTCGAATCCGATCCGAGACGCCTAGTGGAGATTGGCCTTTCCGAGATCCCTCAGGATTGTCGCTTGGCCGTCGCGGCTCGCAAGTGTCTGAAGCTGGTGGATGAACACAAGACTTGGGACACCTGCATGGATCAGGTCGAAGCGCTGTGTGCCGAGATCAGCCCGAGCCACATCGCGGGCGATCCCTGGTGGGAGGGTGAGCCCGTGGAAGGCATGCATGCTGTGCACACCATCAACAACGCACTCATCTGTATCCTCAGCATGTTCTACGGCAAGATGGACACCGTGGAGACACTCACGGTCAGCGTGATGTGCGGCTTGGACACCGATTGCAACGGTGCCACGGTGGGCTCGATTGTCGGCGCAGCCGCAGGGCGCGCGCGCTTCAAGGATGATCTTGCCGGGCGCTTGAACGACACGATTCGCCCGAATCTGATCGGCTTTCAAGAAGTGACCATGAAAGATCTCGCAGCTCGCACTGCCGTGCAGTGGAAGCGCGTTGAGGATTGGCACCGTTCGCGCGCAGCCAGCACTAAGAGCGCGTAGAGGCCCGCACTGTGAACGCCGGGTTACCGCGGGAAAGTGGTACAGAGGGTCCGAGTTTCGAACCCTTTGTGCCTGCCTCACAGGCGCCCGCGGAGCTCAATTTCCGCACGCTCCTTGCAGGTTCACTGCTAGGTATCGTTTTTGCGGCATCCTCGGTTTATCTCGGGCTCAAGGTAGGGCTCACGGTTTCAGCGTCCATCCCAGTCGCGGTGCTGTCGATCACGCTGTTTCGTTACTTCTCACGCTTCTTCGGGCTGCGCCGCGCGACCATCTTAGAGAATAATATCGTCCAAACGACGGGCTCTGCCGGCGAATCGCTGGCGGCCGGTGTTGCCTTCACGCTGCCTTCCCTGCTCTTGATGGGCTTCGAGCTGGAGATCTGGCGCATCCTGCTCGTGGCGATGCTGGGGGGGCTGATTGGCGTGTTGATGATGATCCCCATGCGCCATGGCTTGATGGTCAAGGAGCACGGCAAGCTCACGTACCCGGAGGGTACCGCGTGTGCCGACGTGTTGATCGTCGGTGAGCAAGGCGGGGCCAACGCCAAAACGGTATTTTTAGGCTTCTTTGTGGGGCTTGGTTACACATTTCTGAATCTTGTCACCAAGTTTTGGTCGGACACTGCGAGCTTCGCGCTCACCTTTTGGGGCCGGCTCACGGGCGCGCGCCTGGATGTGGAAGTTTCTCCACCGATGCTGGGTGTCGGCTACATCATCGGGCCACGCGTGGCCTGCAGCATGTTCGCGGGTGGCATGCTCGCATTCCTGATCCTGATCCCGATGATCCACCTGTTCGGTGGCGCACTGCCGACGCCCATGTATCCGGAGACGACGCGAACCATCGCTCAGATGAGCGCGTATCAGATCCGCAACGCTTATATCCTGTACATCGGTGCCGGCGCGGTCGCCACCGGCGGCTTCATCGCGCTCGGGCGGGCGCTTCCCACCTTGCTCTCAGCCTTCAAACGTGGGCTCTCTGATTTTGAAGCCCCGAGCGGCTCAGTGAGCGCCGGCGCAGCTTCGGCTCTGCGCATGCCGCCTCTGCGCACGGAACGCGACCTTTCGATGACGGTGGTGATTGGCGGCTCACTCGCGCTGATCGTGGCTATTTGGGCGGCTCCCGTGCTGGAGATCAACTTCGTTTCGGCGCTCTTAATTTTGCTCTTTGGCTTCTTTTTCGTCACAGTTTCGAGTCGCATCACAGGCGAGATCGGCTCCTCTTCGAATCCCATCTCCGGCATGACGGTGGCCACGCTGCTCATCACGTGTGGCCTGTTCGTTCTGATTGGGTGGGTCGGTTCGGGTTACAAAGCCATCGCGCTCACCACGGCCGCGCTGGTGTGCGTGGCTGCATCGAATGGCGGCACTATCTCGCAGGATCTGAAGACAGGCTATCTTGTCGGCGCCACCCCGCGCTCGCAGCAGATCGCGATCCTGGTCGGCGTTGTCACAAGCAGCGTGGTGATCGGCTTCACGCTTTTACTCTTGAATCAATCCCACACCACCTATCGCCCGCTTCAGGTTTCAGGCTTCAAGGCCAATGTGGAAGCTTCAGCTGCTCAGGCGCAGGGCCCTGACGGCAAACCCTACCGCGTGTGGTACGCGCGCGAAGATCACGGCGAGATTGTGCGCGGGAAATACCTCGTCGACGCCCAAGGGAGCCCGCTGTTCTTCGTCGATCCGGGCGTGTGTGGAACCTATGAATTTCGCTTAGAGAAGAAGGCCTATTCCACGCTATTGAGTATTCCAAAAGACGCCATTCGCGAGCTTGGCATCGATCACCAGCTGTACTCAGTGCTCTCGCTCGAGCAACCACAAGGTGATGTGCCGGCGGGGCGTTACCTGGTAGATGCATCAGGAAAAGTGGCCTATCACGCCGCCAGTGTTTGGAAATTTGATGCGCCTAAAGCTCAGCTCTTTCGCTTGATCATTGATGGCACCTTGGGTGGGAAGTTGCCCTGGGGCTTGGTGCTGATTGGAGCGCTCCTGGCCATCATGATGGAGTTGGTGGGTGTCGCTAGCTTGCCGTTCGCGGTGGGCTTGTATCTGCCGATTGGCACGTCGGCAGGGATTTTTGTGGGTGGTGTCGTGCGTTGGCTCGTTGAACGACGCACCGGGGGAGCCGCTGGTGAATTCTCACCTGGCGTCCTGATGGCCTCCGGGCTGATTGCGGGTGGAGCTATCGCGGGTGTTGGCCAATCCGGCGTTGCCTTCTACGAGCTGGACGCCAAGCTTGACCTTTCAGCCCTGCTCGGCAGCTTGGCTAACAACACATCGTGGTGGCCCATCAGTTGGTTCATTGCCATGGCGGCCCTCTTGTATTTCACGGCCGCCAAGCGGCGCGCCTAGCCCTGACCAAACCCCTAGCCGATTTCGTCGCCACGCTCGCCCAGAGCTTGCCGGTTGAGTGCTCGTCGTCGGCTGCGAAGCCCCACCGCTGTTAACCCGAAGAGCCAAAAAACGCCTAACGCCCCAGCCTGGGATCCTTCCACAATCGTCGAACTGCAACCCGAGGAAGAAACCCGGCCGGAGCCAGTCCCGGCATTCGACGTCTGACCAGATGGCATCATTGTTCCGGTCGGAACTGTGCCTGGTGGCACGATTGCCATTGCAGATCCGCTACCCGACGAAGGCAGGGGCTGCGCCGTCGAACCACCATTCCCGGACGTCGAATTTCCGGCTCCACCAGCCGCAGCAGCGGGATTGCTGGGCATTCCTCCGGTTCCGCTACTTCCCCCAGCTCCCGTGGCTCCCCCGGTGGCGGGCGGAGGTAGCGGGATTGGGCCGTCCATCAGCTCGGCTCCAGCGGGCAACGGACTATCGCCCACTTTGAACGGTGCGGCATGAAACACGCTCTGCCCATCGCCGGTGGCGACCGCGATCAATACGGCGCTACTGGTTAACGTTATGGGTCCGTTGTAGAGGGTGCTGGTAGCGCTGGGGATGGTGAGATCGGTCGTGTAGCGAATCGTTCCACCAAAGCTTGAGCTAAGAGTGATCGTGACAGGCGAGCTCACCTGTCCGCCCTCTGGGGAAAACTGCATATCGGGGGTGGATGTGGCTGGAACACCACGCCGCTGTGCGTAAAGCCAAGGAGTGAAGTTGGAATTGCCGCTATTGCCCCCGTCCGTGTGGCCCCCTGAGTTGCGCTCAGTGTACGTGGGGCGGCTGCCGGCTTTCGCGAGCGCCGCGAACATTTCCCGATCTCCCGAGACTGGCACAGCACCGTCGTCCGCGTTGTGGAAGGGCCAGGAAGCCATGTTCTTCATCATCGGTGCAGCATCAGGTGCACCGCCGCCCGCCGCGGGCGAACCCGCAGCAAAAATGTCCGGGTGCCGTGCGATCATGTCCCATGCCCCAAAACCACCCATCGAGACGCCAACCACGTAGAGCCTGTCGGGATCGATATTATATTTGCCTCGCAACGCGTCGATCTGAGAACGAACTTGGATCAAGGCAGGGCTCTCGGGAATGGCCGCCATCGAATACGCGCCCATTTCCCAGGGCCAATTGACCCATTTCTGGTTGTCGAGATCGCAACTGCATTGAGGGGCCATGACGAACACGGGATCCTTCGGCTGCCCGGTGTCAGGGTTGAAAAAGCTCATCAACAGACCCGCAAAGCTCTGCAAGTGGCCGTTTGGTGTCCCATTCGGCATCAAGGACTCGCCTGCGCCATGCAGGTAGATGACGAGCGGGTACTTCATCTGTGCGTCGTAACCCACCGGCTCCCAGTACTTGCAGTTCGAGCCATTTTGCGAGCAATCCAAGGCGGTTCCGACGTGCGGATCGACGTCTTGCGCGACTGCTTGTGAAGCAACCGAAAGGATGAAAGCGAGAGTCGTGACGACGTGAAACGAGCGAGAACGCATGGCATACTCCTGGGAGGAAAATTGCATCGGGAGCGGCCATCACTTGGCTAACGTTTCCGTGCAGCGCGCAGCATAGAGGAGACTCACTTCGCACGCCAGCTGAACTTCTCACCTCGCGTTGGCGAGCGCGTCCAAACTGGAATGCGTGGATACCAGGACGCGCTCCGGGAATTTAGCTTGTCGAAGTTGCGACCGAGAAGCACAACAATGCGACATCAGAATTGTTGCCGTCGTTCATCCGATTTCCGTTTGACTGCTCTGAGCGCGGCGAGCATCCGCCGCGTGGCAAGCTCAAGCGATTTGGAGTCCAGCGAAGAAAACCCAAGCCGCACGAATGGAATCGCTTGGCCGTCAAAGGTGAATTGCTGCCCCGTTTGGAAATGAACTCCTAGCTTGCGGCTTTGCGTTTCCCAACGCGCAACGTCGACGGTGGGGGCTACGCGAGCCCACAGTGAAAGACCGCCTGCTGGTCGCGAGTACGAAAGAATGCCCGAGAAATGCGTGTCGACGGAGTCACACAGCGCATCCCGACGCTCCTCATAGATGCGCCGCGTTCGACGCACGTGGCGTTGAATGTCCCCATCTTCGAGGAGCTCGGCAACGGCACACTCGAGCACGGCATCTCCCTGCCGATCGATGAGCACGCGTTCGTCCGCCATGCGTGCGACGAGCAGAGACGGAGCCACCACGAAGCCTAGGCGCAATCCAGGAGCCAGGATTTTGGCTAACGTGCCGACGTAAATCACGTTGCCGTGTTCATCATGGCTGGCCAGCGGCAGAACCGGACGGCCATCGTAGTGAAACTCCTGATCGTAGTCGTCTTCCAGGATGGCGATTTGTTTTTGGCGCGCAAGATCGAGCAAAGCCAACCTGCGCCCGGGTGAAAGCACGACTGTGGTCGGATATTGGTGATGTGGCGTCACATAAATCAGGCGGATCTTCCTTCTTTGAATGACCCTTTCGAGTGCCGCCACATCCAGCCCATGGGCGTCAACTGCGATCGGAATCACTTCCGCACCTGCGCGCCGAAAAACGTTGAAAGCGGACAAGTATCCTGGCGACTCAACCACGACCGCATCGCCTGGACGCAGGAGTGATCGGGCCACCAAATCCAGCGCCATTTGGCTGCCGCGAGTGACTATCAGGTTATCTTCGCCGACCGCAATCCCGCGCGTGGTCGAAAGAAACTGCCCCAAAGCGGAACGCAAGCGCGGGTGCCCTCGCCCATCGAGATGATAACCCAGCAACGTGTGACCGTGGTGGCGTGCAACCCGACGATAAGCACGAGCCAAGAGCTCAACGGGGACCAGCCTGAGGTCAGGCACACCGCCCCACATGAAGATTGGATCGCGAACCGACGCCGGCGGCAGCGGCTTCACGTGGATCGGTGAAGCTTCGACAGCGAAACCAAGCTGAGCTCCCACGACGTGGGGCCCCTTTCCGCCCTTGGCCCAACGACGCGGTGTGGGCTCGGGACTTTCCGTTGCAACGTAAGTTGCTCCACCTTGACGCGTGCCTGTCCAACCTTGCGCCAGCAATTCCGCGTACGCCGCGACCACGGTGCTCCGATGAACGCCGAGAGCTAACGCCAAGGAACGCGTTCCTGGCAACGCCGCACCAGGCTTCAGGCGTCCGCGGGCAATATCAGCGGCGATGGCCTTTGAAATCTGCACAAATATCGGCGAACTATCGCTTGAATCGAGCGCTATGGGGAAGGGAAGAGGGCGCACGACTGGTATGCCAAACTTTACAGAACTGGATGTTTCAAAGCTACCAGAAAAATCCGAGGCTCGCCGCATGGTAAAGACGACTCGCTTCACCCCGACGCCACGCACCGTGGTGCATAGGATCCCCGCTCGGGCGTCGTACGATCGAACGCTGGCCTATAGCATTCTGGACGAAGGGCTGTTTTGTGTGGTCGCGCTGGTGGCTGAAGGCCAGCCCTACGCGATCCCGATGGCCTTCGCACGGTTGGACGATAGCGTGATCCTGCATGGATCCACGGCAAGTCGTTTGCTCAAGCTGGGTGAAAGCGGTGCACGTGTCGCGGTGACGGTAACGCTGATTGATGGTCTTGTGCTGGCGCGTTCAGCCATGCACCACTCGCTCAACTACCGCTCAGTGATGATCCTCGGAGAGCTGACCGAAATCGTCTCACGAGATGAGAAGCTCAAGGCGTTGGCGCGCGTCGTCGATCACGTTTTGCCGAATCGCTCGAACAGCGCTCGCCCCCCCAACGCCAAGGAGCTTGCCGCAACACGCGTTTTAGCGCTTCCGATCGAAGAAGCGTCTGTCAAAGTGCGGAGTGGTGGACCACTCGATATCGCAGCTGACCTCAGCTATCCGTGTTGGGCCGGCGTGCTACCGCTGGGTTTGGCTGTATTTCCCCCGATCCCCGACGCAGCGCATCCGCCGCTGGTGCGAGAGCCCGCGGAGCTTGGAAGCTATTTTCGAGGAGGCGCACCCTGAAAGCACGCATCGCCCGCGTATCGAGCCATTCGGGCACCAGTTGACGCCACTCGTGCCCTCCTACGAGGCGAGCATCAAAAAGTGGTTGCTCGCCTTACCTGAGTACAGGTTTCGCCTCAGATCTTGGCGCCCGGCGAGGGTAACCTTTCTCGCGCAAACAGGTAGTCAGCATGCTTACTATCGAAAAGGCGCTGACTTAGGCGGTGAGTCCGCTGCAAGTGCGACCCACGCTGGCTCGCTCAGTAAGCAGTAGGCGCACCGGCTGTCGCGGCGCCCGCGATCCCGCCCGGAACAGGTGAAGCTCCGGCCGCGCCGGCCGCGCCGTATCCGTAATACTGGTCGGGGTTTTCAAAAACCTCGACGGCGATGTTCACCTTGCCATTGAACCAGAGAGCTCGGCCTCCGATGCCGAACTGATAACTCACCCACGTGGTGGAATGGGGAGACACATAGGTCCACTGCCATTCACCGTTGAGGAGCTGTGCGTCCACAGGTGTGGCGATCCCGTTTTCGACCCGCTCCATATGCCAACCTGGGTTCAAATGCACTTGGTACGATCCCTGTTCAAGCTCCACCTCAATCGACGGAGCATCCGGGTTGGTCTCGCTGTAAACAGTCATTCCTGTCGGTCCGGCTCCACCACCGCCGTAATAGGATTGCGATGAGAGGTCGAACGCGGCATCGCGCAATCGATACTGAATCCCCGAAGCACCGTAACTGGTGAGCGGTAGGCCCAAAGTGCCATTTTTTTCAGGGTCGCCCGACTTCTCGACACTACCGCCACACGCGGTCAGGGTCCAAACAGCCAACAGCGCGCAGTGAGTGAGTCCAAATGCAGTCTTCAATTGAGTCATTTTTTCCTCCACTAAAACAGCGAGGGAGAGACACTTCTGCGCCTATCCCCAGTCATCAGCATGATGGAAAAATACTAACCACCGATCCCCAAATCATACCATCCCCTATTTTGTAACTCTTGCCAGAAATAACTCACACCCGACGCGGCTGTAACCCGACGCGGATCGTCGGGATTCAAAGGTCGTAGAGCCATTTCTGGAGAGCAAGTGCCGGGGTCAGGATCTTGCTGCGGCAATTCATGTCAATGGTCTGCTCTTATCTCTGACCCGTTTTCGCACTTCGCTTGCCTTGAGCCCCAGACCAAACATCTCCCGCGCCGGCTGTTCGTCGCCATCGGATTGGGCATTCTTTATTTGGGAGCGATGGGAGTGCTTGTCCGCTGGCTAACGACAATCGACGTGAAGACAGGCTGTTGATCCTCCTTGAGCCAATCAGGGACCCGGGAGATGAGTTGCCGCTGCTTGGAAAAGGTTAATTCCAGGGGCTTGTGTCCGCTTCTGGGCACTATCGCAAGTCTTCAGGGCCAGCACTCCGACGTTGCGCTTGGGTTTGTGTGGTCGCTGCCAACCAGCGTGCTGATTAGCGGAATGCAGCCCGGACTCAGCCGAACACTTCGGGGAGCGCACCCCTCGACACAACCCTGGGCTCTCCGTAGGCGTTATTGGGACCCATACCATCTGAATGGGTACCAAATGTGCCTTGAGCAATGCCGAGACTCTGAAGGAGCGCCATGTACACGTCGAAAAGCAGCGGTTGGCCCACTAAGCGAACGAAGCGTCCGTTGAACTTCGCCATGCTGCCGGCGTCGCCCACCAGAACCAAGGGCCAACGGCCATGGCCCGAGTGGTGCGTCTCGCCGTTGTCGCTTTGAATAAGAGCGAACGCGCTCTGTACCCCCGCTGTAGTTTTCAACGTGTTCAGCGTGGTCTGCGCCATGCCGGACAGCCACTTATAGGTGGCGTCGATGACTGGCTTTTGAATGGGTGACTCCATGTGGCCCACATCGCCAAGGCTCGACCCCTCACCCGGTACCTGACCCACCCGAGTGAGCAGAGTATCCACGTTTGGACCAAAATCGTGCGAATCCCCGTTGCCGACGTCTACACACATCACGTTGGTCATGCCGCAGAGCAGTGCAATGGCGCCCATGGTTTGGAGGGATTCGAGCACGGGGACCGCATCACCTGCCTGGGTTAGCGTTGGAGTTTCCGGTGTGGAGCAGCTAAGGCTGCCCGCCTTAGCAAGGCTCTTCTCGTAGGACTCAACCGTTGCCAGGTATTGAGAGAGCTTGTTCTTCTCGGGGCCTGCCAGTTGGCTCTCAAGCCGCGGAATGTCGTAACGCAGGCCGTCGAAAAGCAAGCGGTTGCGGTTGTTCGGCTTTCCGGCGCCACCGGCACTAGCCATCGCGCTTCCGAAGAGATCTTTGAATAGCAGAACGGGATTTTGAAACGCTGCGATGGGCTTGTCAGGACCAAGGGCATAAGACATCTCTTTCATGTCTTGATCTTGTTTGCTTGAGATGCCGACAAGCACGGACTTCCTGGGGGTGTCAGCGCTCAGGGTGTTCGCTAGATGCTGATCGAAGGTGATGTTGCCTGGCTTCAGGTGCTCGGGGTCCGTTCCCGGAACGCAGCTGAGCGCCATGTAGGCCATGCTGTGCCCACCATCTTCCGCCCCTGCGCGGGGGTGGTTCTGCAGCCCGTCAATCATCAGCACTTGGCTCTTATCCAGGGTGCTGAAAGCCTCGGGCAACATGAAATCGGTGGTGTTGACTGCCTTCGTGGGGCTCGGGATGCCCTCGTTCATCATGTTCGTGTCCTGCAGGGCACCCCCGGGCGAAAAGATATAGCCTGGATTGATGCCGTTCGGCGCTGAGAAGTACAGGAAGACTCGACGCCCGCTCGCCTGGCCTTGAGCCTCGCGAATCAAGTTGTTGGCGAGTGGGCCGAGGAGCGACGCGCCCATCCCCAACCCCATTTTTTGGACGAAGGATCTACGGCTGAAAGAAACAGAAGTAAGGCGGTTGCTGACCATGGGGGACTCCTTAGAAGCTCCGCTTCAAGAACGAGGGGGAGGTTGCGAGAGAGGACACGAACTCGACGTAGCTGCCAGCGGTTCCGTAGGCAGCTTTAGCGGCTGCGAGGCTGCACTGATCATCGCCCGTTTCGTTACGCCCAAGGAAGTAGCGGAACCCGTTGCGCATGACACACTCTTGGATGCGATTGGTTCCGGCGAGCTTAATAGAGAGATCGACACCGTCCGTGAACGAAACGCTGGCATCATCCACTCCAACCAGCGTGCCGCTCGCATCGACAGGCTTGTCATGGTGCGTAGTTCGATAGGCACCGACAGTGTCGTACTTCTCAAAGGCTAGGCCAGGTGCATCCAAGAGATTGTGGCAAGGCATGCAAGAGGGATTGACACTCGCATGGACTGCAAGCCTTTCGCGCATGGTGAGGGTCGTGGTGTCCCCAAGTGGGGGCACGCCCTCGATCGGCACCGCTGGGATGTCTTGGCACAGCACGTCTTCGTTCATGAAGAGGCCGCGTCGAACGGGCTTTGTGTCGTCCCGGGTGGCCATTTGTCCGAGCCATGCCGGATTGGTGAGAAAGCCTGCGCGCTCGCCCGCTGGAGCCGTCATTTTGGCAGGGGCCGCAGTGTCCTGGGGGGAACCTGTTAGCCCGAAGAGCTTTTCTGAGCTGCAATCGACGTAGGCGTTTGCGGTTGTGAAAAGAGCCTTAATGAAGTCGCCGTTCGCGCTTGAAGCATAAATGTCGTTCACGAGAGACTCAGCCTGCAGCACCACCCGATCCTTCTTGTAGTGGCAGACTTCCGTTTCGCCGGCCGCGATATCAATCACTTCGGCCTGCTTGGGGACCCCAAGAAGCTCGCGCAGCTTGAAATACTCCGTCACGAAATTCCGTGCGCCATGGGCCGCTTGGCTACCCATGATGCGCACCACCTGGCTCTTGATTTGTTCGGGCGTGGCAAGCGCACTCTGGTTGGCCGCATCCCAAAGCTCAGCATCTGGCGGGGCCTCTGTCAGCGTGTAAGCCAGCATCTGGCTGACTTCGTGCGAGGTCAATGAATACTCGTTGGCCACTCCTGTCGCCGTGCCCAACTCCGGCTTGAACACGAATTGGGGAGCCAGCAAAAGGGATTGAAAAGCAATCTCCAGGGACTCTTCGGGCGAAGCCCCCGGCACCATCTCCGGAAGACCCGCCATCGCGTCCGCGAAGATCTTCACATAGTGAGCCTGCTCAGCGGTATCCAACGGGCGCCTGAAGAGCACTGAGCCTTTGTCCTGGATGAGCGTGCCCACGCACGTTGCATCCTTGGCGTTGGCCCAGCAGGTGCCGACGCTCGCAGCTTGAACGAGCTGCTTCGCCACCTCAGCTGTGCTCGTCCACGAGGCGCGAAACTCGGCGTCAGAAACGGTAGTGAGACCCGACTCCGTAGTGTAACGGGTACCAGCGGACTGAAGCGGGTTCGTGAAGTTGGCTGCCACCTGCGGAAGCGGCTGGGCACCGGCTCGGCCTGCTCCGAGCGCAGCCGTTACCGTATTCGCGTATTCGGTGGGGTTCAGTCGCCAGGCGCGGCGAGCGGCCGCTACAGCCGGTTTCGCAGGATCGCAAGTGAAACCCTCGAAGCGAGGCCCCGCCGGGATGACCACGCCATTGCCCCCGGTTCCCGTTACCGATCCTGTGCCTGTTTCGCCACCGACGGCGCTTGCTCCACCGGCACCCGTCGTGACGGCGCCGCCACCTCCGGTGTTATTAGCGACCGACGTGTTTGGCCGCTTGGTCGTGTTTGATACAGTGGACGTGCAGGCGCTTGCCGCGAAAGCAAGGCAGGTGGTCATGAGGAGGAAACGCATTGTCACGATCTCCGTCCGCGGGGCTGAACAAGAACTCAGACGTACGCGGGCTAAGTGGTTAAGCGTAGTTTAAGTCTCGCAACTGGATACAGTCAAGCTGGACGTGCTGTCTTGAATGTCCATGCGAGGAATGTCGGGTGAAACGGTCACCACCGAAGCAGCGCCCGCGCGCGCGGCTCCGTGAGTGCCCGAAAGTGTCACACCCTGGTACAAACTAGTTTGTCTATTTTGTGCTATCTCTAGGCCTGATTTAGGGGAATTTTCCAACGAGGCGGGCACGTTGCGCGTTGCAACGGGGGGCGTCCACGCGCCCCTCGGTACAGCCCCCCCGCGCCGTTGACCTATCGCGAGCCCGGTGTGAATATCGACCGTGGCGATGAATGGGTGGAGCGAATTGAACGTGCCTCCGGCAACGCCGGGGTAAACCTCCGTGGCGCGTCGTGCGCTAGCGCCGAACCGGGCTCCTCTTTGCCAAGGGCTTCCTTCGCGCAGCGGCGGGGGCCTTCCGCGACTCGACCCCAACTACCCATTTGGCAATCGAGAGCTCACGTACGGGGGGCACCAAGAGGGCCGCGACCGCCAAACGAAAAAAGTGCTTTACCGTATCCCAGTCAGCGGGTCCTTCGTTCGGGAGGGTGGCCTCAGCGTCAGCTTCCTCAAAATAGGTTAACGCCCTCAGAAATAAACCTTGATTGATGTCCTGTTCGTAGACTGTGGAGAGCGCGTTGAGGGCTTCCAAGAGCCCGAGACGATGGACCGCCAGCATCACATACAGATCAAAAAAATCGCGACGCGTGCCCCGATCGAGAATAGCGTGCACCTTGGTAGCCAAGATGCCCGTAATGTTGAGCGCGTGGTCTTCGACGTAGGCCTGAAGCTCTGGCAAAACGAAGATCGAGACGTCCACACCTTCAAAACTGAAGTGCGCCTCATTCTTGCCCTGTTCGAAGATTTCGACGTTGCCCTTCATTCTCAATCGATCGAGCAAGCTTTTGGCATCCTTGGCGGTGAGAACCCCAAAATCCACATCCCGACTCGGCCGATAGGGGCAGATGCAGCGCACCGCTTGCCCACCGATAACAAACCAGAACGGAGTTTCTCCGAGCGCCTTCGCCACAGCTTTCGGCATGACTTTCAGTGGGGATAAGCGTTCGCTCATGCTCAAGCTCCACGATAGGCGATGACGGCTTCCAACAGGGCTCGACTCTTGGGGCGCCAGCCTCTTCGCTCGCGGGCCCGACGCAAACAGACCCACGGGAGGCCAGAGGCAAAGCTGATGGCGCCAGGTGCTCCGTAGTTGAACGCGTAGAAGACGATCTGATCCCCAGGGATGACGGCGCCGTCGCCTCGGGCTTCGGGCGC
>Ga0163155_10000510_pt1 | contig 47873 bp, 43 predicted proteins | sample OliLakLV19SP4G1_FD_148611 | JGI IMG/M metagenome (GOLD analysis project Ga0163155, IMG submission 148611) | Freshwater microbial mat bacterial communities from Lake Vanda, McMurdo Dry Valleys, Antarctica - Oligotrophic Lake LV.19.SP4.G1 | ecosystem: Environmental > Aquatic > Freshwater > Lake >... | reverse complement strand
GCAGCGGTCTGATGGGCGGCCATGCGCGAGCGCATCAAACTGGGGATGGCGATGGCGGCGATGATCGCGATAATGGCGACCACAATCATCAGCTCGATCAGTGTAAAGCCCTTGGTCTTCATTGTTCTCACCTCTTTCTGACGGCATGGCCGTCTAAACCAACAAAACGTTAACCGATGTTCAATTTTTATGTCAACCGACTCACATAGTGCAAATTGGCCTCCACTCGGTTAAATTAAAAAGATAATAATTAAACTCAAGCCATTCAAGACTTTGAAAGTTGCTCACGTAGGTGCGTTATCAAGCTCGAGTCTCATTTTTGTCACCGTATGACAAATATTGTTATCAATTTGCGTCTTGCGCCGAAAAAAGGCGTACGAAAGATCAGCGCAGTTGACCTCGAATCGGTTCTGCCTTAAGCTTATTTTGTTGGTGCAAAGAACTGGCAAGGGATAATCACATGAGCGAACCAGAATCGCCGCAGCGCTTGGAACCTTTCGGCATGCGCGCCGTGAGTATGGGGCTCATCTCTGTTCAACAAGTCGAGAAGGCGTTGGCCGTACAGAAGGTGCTCGATAAGAATGGTCAGCACCAGGCCATCGGCATGATTCTTATCGACCTTGAGATTATGACGACGACGCAGTTGCTCGCCGTGTTGCACTCCTACGAAGTGGAGAAACACGAACGCGACCTGCGCAAACGCTAACCGTTTCCTTCGCCGCACCCGTTGGTTCCCATGTCCCAGCCGCCCGACTCCTCTGTGCGTCCCTTAAATTCCATGTCAACGCTTACGCCGGTTCAGCAGCGCCAACGCGCGCTTGAACTGGCCTCCACGCACGGTTTCGCCTTGCACGGCATTGCCTTGATCGCCGCCGACGCTATCGCACCCCGCACTGAAGCGTATGGACGCTGGCTCGATCAGAATTTCCACGGCCCGCTCGATTACATGCTGCGCTCCCAGCCCGCGCGCAGCCAGGCCTCCACGCGTTTCCCGTGGGCGCGTTCGGTTCTCGCTCTCGGTGTGTTCTATGATGGAATGCCTCGCGGCGAAGCAGGTACGGATCTGATCGCTCACGTCGCCGGCTATGCGCGAGGACGGGACTACCATAAAATTTTTGAGCGCCGCCTGAAGAAACTGACCGCGGACTTGATTGCACGGCACGTGTGCACGCGCGCACGTGCGTACGTGGATACGGGTCCCGTTCTCGAACGCGCCTGGGCGGAGAGGGCGGGCCTGGGCTGGATCGGAAAAAATGCCTGCCTTATCCATCCGCGGCTGGGCTCGTTCTTCTTGCTCGCGGAAGTTCTCATGGATTGCGAGCCCGAACCCGACGCGCCCGCCACAAGCCATTGCGGCACGTGCCGCCGCTGTCTGGATATCTGTCCCACGCAGGCGCTCGTCGCCCCCGGAGTCCTCGACGCGCAGCGCTGTCTGGTGACGTGGAATATCGAACGCCGCGGCGATACTCCGGCCGCGATGTGGGAGGCGCAGGGGACGTGGGCCGCCGGATGCGACCTGTGTCAAACCGTCTGCCCGTACAACGCGCCGCGCCGTGTCAGTCCGCCCGATCCGGAAGTCTCCGAACCGCTACCCTGGCAGAAGATGACGCTGGCCGATTGCATCACCATGACAGAAGAGACGTTCGATCGTGCCTTCAGGGCCAGCACGCTGCGCCGCACCACGATTAAAGGCTTGCGTCTCGGAGCCATCACCGCGGCCGGCAACATGCGCCGAACTCTGCCGCGACGCACTTTCGCGCAGCCTCCACGATTCCGACACCGATATCCGCTCCCGTGCTGCCTGGGCGCTGGAACAATTTCGCTCCATATAGTAGAGACCGCGCCCCCGATTCCGTGTTTCGTTTCTCAAGAAATAAGTCTGTTCCTGAGCTCTAAACTGTTTATGCTGCACACGTTCCTCGTCCATGGAGAGGATTAAAGTCATGCTGCGAATCATCTCATTCATCGTCCTGTTCGCCTCAGTTGCTCCCGTGCAATGCGGCACGCCGCCTGAAGACCTCAAGCGACAGGAAGAGTTCAAAAAAGCATACTCCAGTCCGCATCGCCTGGACCACGTGTCCGCGCTGGATCTGCTCGACGGCTCAACGCACATGAGCACGTGGCAGATGCTGTCCACGGTAGTCAGCGTCGATCCTTTCGTCGAAGCGCGTACTGCCGCATTCAAAAAACTGTCGCTGATGCCGGCCACCGATCCGGGATTGTCAACGGTTCTGGTTCACCATTTTCAGGCGCTGAAGCCGACCGACATCGAGCAGCGCATCGCCTACGCCGAGCTCATGGGCAATTCAGAATTCAACTATTCCATCGTCGAAGCGCTCTCCGAATACGGCGGCAAGATGCGCTACCCCGAATTCATCACCATGGATGGCTACCGCGACAACAATTCTGGCCGGCCAGGCATGAACGGAACCATCGGCGGCGATCCCAATGTCTACATCGGAAAGCAGCGCGCTGATTTCGAAAAGTACGTGAAGGTATTCAATGGCGTGACCAAGGCCGGCATCGCCATTTCCGATCGCAACTCACCAGCGGGTTTGAAAGCGTGGTGGGGCGAGAACAAGAACCGCATTTACATTTTGGATAAAACCCTGCTCGATAAATACAAGAAGGAAGAAATCGAGCGCCTCAATAAAAACAGCACGCTCGCTCAAGGCAAAGACGGAGACAAGGCCGACAAGCCCACGGCGCCCGTCAAGAAGGGTCCCAGCAAGAGCGACGAATAATCTAAATTCATTTCAGAAGTGTGCGGCGGGCAGCCAGCCGTTGGCTGACCGTGCGACATTACTTCGCCGTCTTCGACGCGTCTGATTTCAAGCCCACGCTATTCACCGTGAAGACACGATACTCCTCTCCGGCCTTACCCGTTTTATCAATGAACGTCATCGCCGGCAGGGGTGCTTCGGGCGTATCGTGGTAGGACATCTTCTGAAAGAGCGCGCGTCCGAAACTACCCTTCGGTTTTTCCGGAACTCGTCCGATCTCCTGGCCGGCGCGTTCGATAATAAACTGCTGAATGCCGCTTTCAAAATCGGCCGCCGCATCCCAAATAAGTTCAACTCCTCCGGGCACCGCTTTGATCGTCACGTCGGTTGGCGCTGGCGGCGGAGTGGCATCACCGGACGCGCCCGTTTTTACAAATTCCGTCCACGCTTTGGCCACCGTCTCGTTCGGAAACCAGTTCGCTTCGTCGGGCTTACCCGCGTAATTCGCGGCGGGCCTTGCGTCGTCGCCAAGCAGCGGCGCGAGCCATGCTTGGCCTGAATCGACGGGGCGCAAGACCACGCCTTTTTCAGGCAGCCGCATGGCGAGGCACGCATCGAAAAAAAGAATGGAGAGGTAGCGCGAATCCCCGCATTCATGCGTCGTCTTCGGATCGGGCGCGACCGCGATCGGTGCGCCCTTGGCCCGAAACAGAGTGAACATGTCGATGGATCCCGTCCACGCCATGTCGAATTGTTTGTGCCCTTTTTCTTTCACGCCCATGTTGCACACAACCGGAATCTGAAACGCGGCCTCAGGAATTTCCGGCTTGGGCCAGTAGCCTTTCTGCCACATGGAAATCGCCGCGCCCGAGCGGCACCAGATCGCGACGATGCGCTCGGGATACATCGTCTGCAGGAGGCTTGCCCAGAAACCGCCGCCGGAGTGCCCCCACAAACACCACGGCGCTTTCTCCAGTTCCGCATGATTCGATTTTGCCGCCAGGTCGCTCAGCGCGCGCAGAAATGTTTTCGCCGACCCTTTGCGCGGATCGCACCACTTGCTGCAGTCGGCTTTTTCCGGCTGCTGATACGACGGACCCATCAAGGCGCAGTCCCATTTCTTCGCCAGCGCCTGCCAGTGCAGATCGTACGCCGCCGTCTTGCCGCCCTTGCACGCGCCTTCGCCGCACCCGTGCTGATGCACGATCACACCGCGAATCGTCTTCACATTATCGGGAATCCAAACCGTGTACGTCACGCCAAAGATGAGTTCCCCCGGTTCCGTGGAGGGCGGATATTCGACCGTGAAGTCTTTACCGGCCGCCAGCAGAACACCCGGAATAAATAGCACGAGACACAGAATTCGCATGGAGGATCCCTTCGGCAGTTACGTTGCCCCAAGTGTACGCCGCAGCGCGCGCGATAGGATCGATATCTTCGGTCCGCCCCAAACGTGGCTGCGTCTCAAAGGGTGACCGTCGGCGTTCAGCCCCAACGGGGCTGCGTCTCAAAGCCCAGGGTTGACGCGCAGCGTCTACCCCTGGGTAACCGTCGAGTAGAGCCGTACAAGCCCAAGGGGGTTGTGGCGAGTTGTAGCCGCAACCCCTTCAGGGTTGAATCTAATTTCGCATCCTACCCAGGGTAGCGCCTGCGGGCGCAACCCTGGGCTTTGTTCCATTGCCCCCTTGGGGCAAGAAACGGCACGCCGTTGAGTCTGTTCCTACCTGTGTTCTCGCCGCGCTACTACCGGCCGAGCGTTGGAAGTTCAATGGCCTCAGTTCTCAATTTCTTTCTGAACTTCAATCTTGTGTCTTTGTGTCTTTGTGTCGAATCCGTTTTTTGATCCATCACCGTTTCTGCGCGCCCGCCAACTTGCTTTCACTCATATCAGGCCCATCCTCCGGACCCGCATAGGTCAGTCGCAGGGAGTTGAAAATCACCAGGAGGGAACTGAGCGCCATGATCCACGCGCTGTGCGCGGGTCTCATGTTGTCTACAAACGCATATGGAATCATGAACATGTTGGCCGTGAAAGCCACGATCAGATTCAATCGAATGACGTGCGCCGCCTCGCGCGAGAGCATGATCGCCCGTGACACGCCGCGCACGTCCGGCGAGACCAGAACAATCTGTCCGGACTCCACCGCAATGTCCGTTCCCGTGCCCAGCGCCAGGCCGACATCCGCCGCCGCCAGCGCGGGGGCATCGTTGATGCCGTCTCCGACCGCCGTCACGCGGCGGCCTTTGGACTTGAGCTGCCGCAGAAAATCGACTTTGTCTTCCGGCTTCATCAGGGCGTGTACGTCCTCGGCGTTCAAGCCGCATTGTCGCGCCACGGCCTGCGCGGCGCTCGCGTTGTCGCCGGAGAGCAAATGCACGCGCAATCCCTGCGCCTGCAGGTCGGCGATGGCCGCTTGCGCCGTTTCTTTGACGCGATCAGTCAACGAGATCGCCCCGACGATGTCACCCTCTTCCTGCGCTAGAAAAATCAGCGTCTGTCCGGCCTTCTCGGCGGCTGTAATTTTCGATAAGAACTCGCCCGACAAAACGAATCCGCGCTCCTCGATCAAACCGCGCGATCCCACCAGGTAACTCTTGCGCCCCACGGTGCCCTTCAATCCGCGTCCTGGCAACGGTTCGAAATTGTCAACTTTGCGAAGCTGGATCGTGCTGCGCTTGGCTTCCTTCACCACGCCTTTGGCCAGCGCATGTTCGGAGCACGCTTCGAGCGATCCGGCGATGATTAGAAAATCCTCGCGGTCGACACCGGGCATCGTCAGCACTTCCCGCACGGAGAACGACCCGTCCGTCAGCGTTCCGGATTTATCGAAGACCACGTCCGTGGTTCGCGCCGCCGCTTCAATCGCTTCGCCGCCCTTGATGAGAATGCCTTTGCGCGCGCCCAATCCCGTCGCGATGATCACCGCCGTTGGCGTGGCCAGACCCACCGCAAAGGGGCATGCGACGATCAGCACTGAAAGCGCCGGGCGTAGCGCCGTCGAGACCGGCCACTCCTGCAGCAGGAAGCTGAAAAATCCCAGCGCGCCCTCGGGTTCCAGCCACGACCGCAGATCCCAGCCCCGATTGATCAACCCCTGCACCGCGACCGGGCCGAAATACCACGTCACAAAGGCCAAGGCTGAAATCGCCAGCATCACTGGAACGAGAATCGCCGAGACGCGGTCTACCATCTGTTCGGCATGCGCTTTTTTTTGGTGCGCGTCGGAGACCATGCGCGCGATCTGCGCGATCGTGGAATCCGCTCCGACACCCACCGCGCGGACGCGGATAAATCCGGAACCGTTCATGCTGGCGACAAGGACGCGGTCGCCTTTCACTTTTGGCACCGGCCGGTTCTCACCGGTGATCAGCGACTCGTTTACTTCCGTCACGCCGTCAACGATTTCACCATCGACCGGTATTTTTTCATGCGGCCGCACCAGCACAATATCGCCCACGGCCACAACACCCGCCGGAATAATCTGCTCGCGCCCGTCTCGCAGCACGCACGCTTCTTTGGGCGTGATCTCGATCAGACTGCCCCAGAGCTGGCTGGTCGATTCACGCGCGCGCGCTTCCAGCCATTTCCCGAGACTGACAATCGTCAGGATCAACGCCGCGATATGAAATTGCGACGCGATAGGTTCCGGCGAATTGGCGTTGCGCATCAGGTTCGGATCGTTGGTGACCTGCCCGATGAAGCATAAAAAACCCTGTAGGAACGCCGCCGTGGAACCGAGCACCACGAGGCTATCCAGATTGAAGGTCCATCGGCGCAGCGCATGGATGAAGCCGCGGTAGTAATCCCAGCCGACCGTGATCTGCACCGGCGTAGCCAGTAAAAAAAGCAATCCAAGTTTCGCGAAATCGTTCGCGGTCCAAACCTGATTGATGATCAAAATCATCAGCGTGAGGATGGCGCCCGCGACGAATCGCGATTTGCGGCTCGCGATCACGTCGATGGTGTCCCCGAAACTCATCTGGCTATGCGCATCGGTGCCCGGACTGGCCAGCGTCGCCTGGTATCCCACCAGCGCCACCGATTCCACCAGTTCGCGCGATTTGACCTCCGTGGAATGCCGCACCGTGGCCAGCCGCGTGAGCAAATTCACTCCCGCCGTTTCCACGCCCGTTCGCGATCGCAGTGCTTTTTCAACACGTCCCACGCAGGCGGCGCAATGCATGCCGCCGATCACGAGCACAGTCGTGCGGTCTTCGGTTTCTCGTCTGCCCATGTGTTACTTAAGTTTCAAGGAGTGCCGCGCCGGCGGAGAGAGCCCCTTCAGAGGCACGTTGTCCGCCACGAATCCACCTCAGATTAGATCGGCAAACCAGCCGTGCAAGTAGAACGAATTCGCCGTCGCATTTGTACCGCAGGCTTCCAGCCTGCCCGAGTCAGTGCTCAGTGCTCAGTGCTCAGTGCTCAGTGCTCTGGGCGAACAAGCGTGACGTGACCATTTTTCGACGAAAGATTTTAGCGAGATCCCGCGCCGAACCCAACGGCGGCAGGCAGGATGCCTGCGGTATAAATAAAAATCCCTCTCCGAGGGAGAGGGACTTGAATCAACGTGTCATCGTTATTCTTTACTGCGGCTGAACTTTGGCCAGCGTCGCGCTGCCGCTCTTGCCCTTCTTTGAACTGTAGAGGAACGTTTTTGTCGCGCGGTAATTGACATTGTTGAAATAGATATCGATCTGCAGCGGCTTCTCTGTTTTCGTCAAATCCGTCGCTGCTGTGAACCCTTCCTCGGCGAGCAAATCGCGGTAGGTATTCTTGCTTAACTTCACGGCGTACTTTGACAAACCGTTCTTCGGCTTCAAACCGATGGCGAACGTCTCGTTGCTTTTCGGCGTCGATTTGCCTTTCGCGTCGAGATTGAACACTTTGATGATTCCGTTAATTCCGCCGATGTTCACAATCACCTGCTTCTGGAACGGCGTGAAACCAACAGGGAAGGGCAGTTCGCCCGAGAACGAAATCGAATCGCTCAAAGGTTTCAGGAAATTCAGCTTGATCGAGGCTTTCGTCACGAGCAGCGGCTGAGCCACTCCGGCCGCCGCGCCATTGAACGGCGTCGATGCCGCGTCGGTCGTCGTCGATCCGAATAGCGTCTCGAGGGCGTTGATGAAACCGTCACCGTCCAGATCGTCCTTGTCGGCGATGTCCAGGCGCGCCGTCACCTGCGTGCCCAGCACGGACCCCACCGGATTCTTCAGCGTGAACGTCACCGTTTCGAACAGTTCCAGCGTGGTGTCATCCAGCGCGGGAATGAGGATTGTGCGCGTCGTCTCGCCATCCACGAAAACCAACGTGCCTTCCGCTGGCGTGTAATCGACTCCCGCCGTCGCCGTGCCTCCGGTGATGGCGTAGTCAACACTCACGGGACCCTGTGTCCCGCCGGTTCGCGTGACAGAGAGCACCGCCGTGTTCTTTTCGATCACAGAAAAGGAAGCCGCGCTGAACTGAATGGTTGCGATATTCGCCGGAGGCGTCAGTGCGATATCCCGAATGGCCGTTCCGCCGCCGATGGCCAGCGTACCGACCTGCGTCGCCGCTCCGGTGAGCAAATGGATGGTGTAAAAATTATTGCTTAAGACGGCGAACGCGTTGCCGTTCGTTGTCACGCCGGTTGAACGGATATCGAATCCGACATTGACATTCGTGTTGACGCCTAGCGCACCGATCGTGCGCAGTTGCCCCGTGTTTGGCGAAATCGCGCCATCCAGGCTGCCTATGACAGCCAGCGCGTTCGACCCGCTGTCGATCGCGATTCCCAATCCCAGCGTCGTCGGGGCCGCTGAATTCGTATAGGCGGCCCCGACGACGCTGGGATTGGGAATGCCCGTGATAACATTCGTGAAGTTCGGATCGCCGGCTACGTAGGCCAGCGCTGTGTCGGCTGTGACCACGGCCGTGTCGGGATTGAGCCGAAGATTCTGTTCGTCATCTCCCACGACACGAATGCGATCGACAACCGGATTGAAATCGAAACCAAAATTGGCTCCCGTCAGCACCGGCGTGAAGGGGCCGGTTCCGACCTGGACCGCCGCGCCCGAGATAGGATTAAGCGTGTAAAGGCGGCTGGTGCTGCCCAGAGCGTACAGCACACCGTTCGCGGGCCGGTAATCAATCGCCAGCAGATTTTCGGCCGCCTGCAATCCCGTCACACTGACCGAGTTCGTCACGATGCTGGGGGTGCGGCTGTCGAAGCGGACGATGGTATTGTTCGTGCGCAGCGCCACGACATCGAACGTGGTCGGTGCGGTTACCGCTGAGATGTCGCGCACCTGTTCGATCCCAATGGTGCCTTGAAGCGACGCCGTTCCGGAGAACACATTGATCGAATAAAGTTTGCTGCTCGTCTCGCCCGTGAGGGTCAACGAGGCGTAAGCCGTGCCGGTCCCGCCGGAGATATCGAGGCCGCTCAGATCGCCGGTATTCACGCCCAGTTTTCCAACCGTAAAAAGCGCTCCTCCGTTGGGCGAAACGACGGCGTTGAGCGAACCTTGAGTGACCAGCGTGTCCTGCGTGGAATCGATGCTGTAGAGAGTTGTCGTGGTGCTGCCGGGAAAATTGTCGCTATAAGCGGAGGCCACCACGCGCGGCACGGCGCCAAAACTCGGGTCCAACTGCGCGTAGGCAAGGACGGTATCGTCGCCAGCCACCGTGCCATCGTTTGGATTCAGCCGCAGACTCTGACCCGTGTCGCTGACCACGCGGATACGGTCGACAGTCGGATTGAAATCCACGCCAAAAGCAGTGCCGAGCAAAACCGGTGAAAAGGGTGTTGCACCGACCGCCGTCGCCACGCCGCTCGTCACATTGATGATGTACACGCGGCTTGAATTGCCCACGCCGAAAAGCTGTCCCGTGTTGGGTCTGAAATCAATGCCGACCAGACTCTCGCCGGACTGCAATCCCGTTATCGCGACCGAGCTGATCACGAGCGCGGGGTTGTCCGTCGAGACGCGTACCAGTGAATTCGTGACGGTCAGCGCGTAGATATCTTCCGCGCGTACGACCCCCGACAAAAGCACGACCAAACAAGCAAAAAATGACACCAGACATTGGCGCACGAGAAGCCCCCCCCTATGTAAAATTTCACCGCTATCAAACGAGCGCAACACTTAGTACAAACTTAATGCCAGCTCGTGGCCCGCGGGCTTACCGTATTTAGGGTGAGATTGAAATCCGTGTGGATGAGTTCGTATAACGGCAACTTCATCAGAACGTAACAAGAATGTAAATTCGCGGAGCGCGCCTGAAAATGGATGCAACTTTGATGCAATTTCCTCGTTATCACATCGTCTCAATGGCAGAGTTAGACAATGGTGGAGTTTTTATGCTCACTTTGCCGCAGTGTGAACGCGTTGCTCCTTTTCCTTTCTATCGGCTGTCTGCCGGGCGCTCCTCTTGCAGGCGGTAAGTACATCGTTCGGCGCAGGCACATCATTATCGGACGTTCGCGGACGGTCATGCCGTGGCCGAACCCGATATAGCGGAGACCGAAAACCTAATCGGCGAGCTGTAAATCGTTTTAAAAATAGCGGCGTTTAAAATTTGCTCTCCCTTGGGGCAAACAAAAAAAGCCGCGATCGTCGCGGCTTTTTCTGTCTCAACGTTGAGCGTCACTCGTTTAAAATTCCGGCGGCTTCGGCGGTTTCACCGCGGTGCCCGTCGCCGGAACGTCTTTAAATCCTTCGGCCAGAACCTTGCCGAGCTGGCCGCGGCTGACTTGCGTGACGCGGCCGTCCTGTAACACCACCGTGAGCGGTCCGCGCTGCTTTTCGGAACTGTGCGCCACGACTTTGTTGGGGGCGTCCTGCTTCCCGCGATAAACAACAGCGTTCAATTCTTCTTCGGTCAACCCTTGCAGGTATTTCGGCTGCATGTCTTTCAACGCCGCCGGATAGTTTCCGCCGTTCTCCGCGGCGAAGGCCTGCAATTCTTTGCTCAGGCGCTGCCCGTTTTCCACCGCTTTTGCGTTTCCTTGCGGAACAGCCGGCGCACCGCCGTCCGCCGCGTTGCGCGCGCGTGCGCGCTGGCGCTGAATCACCGCGGGGATCGCCGCCAGCAGCGAGAACGCACCGGTCGGCGAGAATCCTTCAGCCATGATGCCATCGGCATCGGTGCTGAAACTGAAGACGGTGCCGCCCAGATTCTGCATCAGCACATCGCTGGTCGGCAGCGCGGTGACATCGACCTGAGCGATGCGTTCGCGCAATTGCACCAGCGGAATGAGCAGGTCGTAGGTGGCCACGGCCAGTGCGCCGGTATCGAGATACAGCATGGCCTGCGGCTGACCGGAAAGGCTCGCGCGCGCCGATTTGAAATCGTTGTCGTCGGCGAGGCTGCCCACCAGCATGTTGTTCGGATGGGTTGCGTCGTACCCCTTCGCCATCATCGCGCGTCGGCTGAGTTCCTCGCGCAGCGCCAGCGGGTACAGTGAGAGAATCACATCTTTCTTATCGAGCACGAACGAGATCTGCGCCGGTTCGCGGCCTTGTGCGAAGCGTTCGCGCGCCGTCACAATTTCGTGCTCGCCCGTGGAGAGATCAGAGAAATCGAAGTTGTCCTTCGCCGCATTGCGCAGAGCTGAAATCAAGCTCTTCGCCGCCGCGATATCTTTAATCCCCAGCGACAGCAACGGCTGGGGAAAACCAATCGCGAGCTTCGGGTGTTTTGCCGCCAGGCTTACCGAGAACACGGCCTGTCCCGTCAGCGCATTCAGTGTTTCTTTCTTCACATCCAGGTTGAGTTGCTGGCCGATGGCGAGCAGGAAGGTGTTGATTTCTTCCTTGGCTTTCGGATTTTCCAACGCGGCCAGATCCAGAACACGTTCCAGAACTTTATCCGGAGCGATCTGGAATGCGCCGGCGATCAGCGCGTTGCGCGGCGCGGCGGCGAGCGCTTCGGCCTTCAGACCCTCGCCATCGGCGAGGCCCAGCAGGCCCTTGCGCGAGGCCACGGGAATATCAATATAGAAGGATTCGCGAATGCCCTTGTCCTTGATACCCGAGCAATACGAAATGGCGCGGATGTCAATCAGGCCGACGGCCTGCCAGTCGCGCTTCTCCTTATCTGTCTTCGGCCGCGCGTCGAGAATCGGATTCTTCGTTAGCGCTTCCCAGTTCAGATAAACCATCAGGTCGCTCTCACTGCCGGATTTTTCAAGGACCTTCTGAAAGGCCGCGTTTTGCGATAGCACTTCCGCGGCCTGTCCCTCAACGGCTTTGGGCGGCGTGTCTTTGAACCGTTCGTGCATGGCGAGAAGTTTTTCGAGACGGCCGTCGCCGAACGCGAAGATGACATCCCCATCGCACTGCGTGTACTGGACGCTCATGGGCCCCTGCGGCAGAGGCATCGAGATTTTGTGCACGATTGAATTGCCGACCGGCGTTTGTGTAATCGTGATCTGTCCGCCCGCCTGGGCTTTCAACTGATCCAGCCGCCTGCCGATTTCGTCCATGAGCAGCTGTGTTTTTTCGCGCGCCTGAATGCTGATCAGAAAATCAGGCATCGGCTGGCCTTCCGGCGTGCGCTTATCCACGCCCAGAATCGCGAGGCTGATTTCACCCTGCGAGAAATAAGAGACCAGGTCGGCAATTTTAAAGCCGCCCTGAGCCTCCGCCATGGCCATGGCAAACTGAGCGGTCATCAGCGGCGCGCGGAAAGCGCGCTGAACTTCCGGGTTGTTGTAAATGTTCCAGAGACCCGTTTTCTGCAACTTCGCGATCGCTTTCTGCGCGTCGGTGACTGTGACCACCAGCAGCGTATCCGGCGGAAGCAGCGCCGTAACCGGCCAGCCCGCCGGCTTGTCAGCGTCTCCGGCTGACGCAACGCGCGGCATCGCCGAGAGTAGAAGGATCAGGGTTATCACTGAGGCCGATGCCTTGCGTAAAAATGTCATGTTCACTCTCCTGCAACCTGTAGATGCCGTGTCGGCCGTGCTGGATTTCACGTCACAAATGCGTGGGACAATCCCACTCACACTGCTCCATTGAACTCTTTCGAACAACATAAGCAGTTCGTGCGCCGGAATTGAATATTACACGATTTTCAGGCGCATCCCTAGTGTGAACTATCAGAGCATTCCCACGGCATCCACATCGACAACGCTCTCCGCCCCCTTCGGCTTGTTAATCACGCCTGCCGCCGGTCCGTGCAGCAGTTCCGATAATAGTTCGCTCGTGCGCGCTTTGATCATGACGTGCTGCCGGAAATAATTTTCAAGCCGCGCGAGCGGCGCCTCGGCCGGACCCAGGATCGAAATGCCGCCTCCGGTGGCTGCCTGCGGCTGAGCCCTCAGTGCCGCAACAATCTGCTCGCCCGCCGCGCGCGCGTGCTCCCGATCTTTCGCGCGGATGACGATGCGCGCCAGTCGTGAATAAGGAGGGTAGTTGTACGCTTTGCGTTCCTGCAGTTCGTTCAGTGAGAAACTTTCGAAGTCATGCTGCGCCGCCGCGCGAATGGCCAGATCGTTGGGCAAGTGTGTCTGAATAATCACGCGGCCGCCTTTGTCGCCGCGGCCGGCGCGACCGGCGACTTGCGACAGCAATTGGAACGTGCGCTCCCGGCTGCGGAAATCCGGCATGTGCAGGGCGGTATCCGCCAGCACCACGCCGACGAGCGTCACGTTCGGAAAATCCAGACCCTTGGCGATCATTTGTGTGCCGATGAGGATGTCGATTTTTCCGGCTCGGAAATCGCCCAGCGTTTCAATGTACGCCGCGCGCTTAGTCATCGTGTCGGAGTCCATCCGCGCCACGCGGGCACTGGGATAATTTTTCTTCACTTCATTTTCGACGCGCTCGGTCCCCATGCCCCAGTGCTTGATGCCGGGCGCTCCGCATCCGGCGCAAACTTGCGGCACAGGCTTGGTGAACTCGCAGTAGTGGCAACTCAGTGTGTCGCCGGACTCTCCCGCTTTCTGGCGATGGCTGGTCAGCGTGATGTCGCACTGCTCGCATTTTTCGGTGCGCCCGCATTTCAAGCAGGTCAATACGGTTGCGAAGCCGCGCCGGTTCATGAAGAGAATGACCTGCTCGCGCCGCGACAACGCCTCAGAAATCGCGTGGCTCAAGCGGCGCGACAGATAACTGTAGCGCTCGACCTCCCGGTTTTCGCGCGCCATGTCGATGACTTCCACCGGCGGCAGCGGCCGTCCGGCGACGCGGCGCGAGAGCAGCAGGTGTTTCATGCGACCCGTGCGCGCGGCGAAAATGGCTTCGAAACTTGGCGTCGCCGAACCGAGAACGAGCACGGCGCGGCTTATGCGAGTTCGTTCCTGCGCCACGTCGCGCGCGTGGTAGCGCGGTGTGCTCTCCTGCTTGAATGCGTTCTCGTGTTCCTCGTCGATGATCACGATTCCCAAACGCGGCAGCGGCGCAAATAACGCGGAGCGCGCACCGACCACCACGTCGATTTTCCCCGCGCGTATCGCGCGCCACGCGTCGGCGCGTTCGCCATCGGTGATGTGGCTGTGCAGAACCGCGACGCGTTCGCGACCGAGGCGGCGTTCAAAGCGCTGTGCCGTCTGCGGCGTCAAGGCGATCTCCGGCACGAGCACGATGCCCTGCTTGCCCAGCGCGAGCGTCGTTTTTAGCGCGCGCAGATACACTTCGGTCTTACCGCTGCCGGTGACGCCCTGCAGCAGAAAGTTCAGCGCGATTGCTTTTTCTCCGGGAATCACCACCGCCGGTGCATGCAGCGCTTTCTCAATTTCATTCAGCGCCGCCTGCTGCTCGTCATTGAGCACCCAGTCCTGAGCGCTCGCGCCGCCATCGCCTTCGCCGGCGATCTCCAGCGCCTCCTCGTCCGCATTGAGCGGTTCGTCGCTGATGCGCAGGAACCCGGCCTTCTCCAGCGCCTTCAATGCCGAATCGCCGGCGCCGGCCTGCTGAAGCAATTCGACTGCATTCATCGAGCCGTCGCACGCCGCAAGCGCCAGCAGCAGCGCCGCTTGCTTGGGCCTTTTCGTTGATACCTCGTCTGCTTTTCGCCGCAATTCTGCGGGCTCCGCAAGCGCCGTCACGCGCCGGATGCGTTCTCCCGCCGAACCGCGTTTGACGCCGGCCGGGAGCATGGCGTTCAACGTGCTGCCGAGCGCGCAGGCGTAATGCCGCGCCATCCAGTTCGCCAGTTCCAGCAGCTCCGGCGTGAGTAATGTTTCGGGAGGTGCCGTTGTGTCCGGTTCGGCTCCGCGATTTAAAGCGGGAGCGCTCTCGATAATGCGGATGATCGGTTTGAGTTTCGCGACGTTGATGTTTTCGCGGCGCAAACTCTCCAACGATTTTGGGCCGACGTAGAAGCCGGTTAGCGTGCGATGTCCGAATGGCACCTGCACGCGCGCGCCGGGGGTCAATTTGTCCCACACCGCATCCGCCACATAGGTGAATGTCCCGCGCACGGGACCTTCAACGGCGACCTCCGCCAGTCGCGTGAACACAGGCGCTGGCTCGGCGGATGGCGTTGCAGCTGCCGTTTCAGGCGCATCAAAAGAGCTGAATAAATCAGGTTCCGCGGATCGGTCTTTTCGAGCCATGCGCGCACTGTAAGGGTAGGGGTTAGAGGTTTGAAGGTTAAAAGTTAAAGGTTACGCGTTTCACGTTTAACCTTTAACTTTCCAACCTTTAACCGTCGTCAAGTTCCGCGGGACTGCAACGCGTTCAGGACTTGTTCTTCCACAAAAATAGGACAACCGGCGCGCACCGCGAGTGCGATCGCATCCGAGGGGCGTGAATCGATTTGCACCGTCTGGCCATCGCGATCCACATCCAGCATCGCGAGATAATAATCCTCCCGCATATCGTTGACGATGATGCGCGACAGCCGCCCGCCCATCTGCTCAATGATGTTGTGCAGGAGATCGTGCGTGAGAGGGCGGGGGACTTGGACGTCGTTCAGCTTGCGGTCGATCGCCATCGCTTCGTTGTGCCCAATGTAGATCGGGAAAAAGCGGTCGCCCTGCTTTTCTTTGACGACGATGACCTGCGTCTGTGAACCTTCAGTGATGATGACCTGAAACAACTCGAACTCAATGAGCATGGGCAGGGCCTACCTGCTTTCCAAGTGAGCAAAATTGCTCCCTGATGTAAACGTAGCCCCACATTGATATGAAGTCAAGGAAGGGGGGTCTTACCCACTATGCCCGCGATGTTGTTTTTATTTGACCTGACTCAGCACGCACAGATTTTTAAGCGCGGCGCTCGCACGACCGTCGTCGATGCTTTTCAAAGCCAGGCTCAATCCATCGCTCCAGTCCGTCGTTTTTCCGGCGACGAGCGCCGCCGCCGCCGCGTTCAGCACGACGACGTCGCGCGCCGGACCTCTTTGACCGCTTAATACATTTCGAATCGTTGCCGCACTGGCCTCGACGCTAGGCGCCGCCAGTGCTTCTTTCGCAGGCACCGGCAGTCCCAGCGAACTGGCATCGATCACCTGCTCCGTCACGTGTCCATCCAGCAGCCGCGCCACACTCGTGGTGCCGAATGTGGACATTTCATCGAGGTATCCGGTTCCTCCAGGACCCGTGCCGCACACCACCATGGCGCTCTGGCTGCCCAGCCTCTTCAGCACGTTGGCGAAGGTGAGGCACAGCGACGGTTCGAACACGCCGAGCAACTGATGCTTCGCGCCAGCGGGATTGGAGAGCGGGCCGAGCAGATTGAAAATCGTTCGCACGCCCAGTTCTTTGCGGATCGGCGCCACGTGTTTTGCCGCCGGATGATGCGAAGGCGCAAACATGAAGCCGATGCCCGCTCCGAGAATGCAGCGCTCGACGCACTCCGGCGTCACGTCCAGATTCACGCCCAGTTCCTTGAGCACATCGGCCGATCCGGTGCGGCTGCTGACCGATCTGCCGCCGTGCTTGGCCACCGGAATGCCCATGCCCGCCACGACAAACGCCGTCGCCGTTGAAATGTTAAAAGTATCGCTCTTGTCGCCGCCGGTGCCGCAGGTGTCGAGCACGCCGGGGGGCGCGTTCACGGGCACCGCGAAGCCGCGCATCACCGCTGCGAACGCCGCTATTTCGCCGGGTGTTTCGCCTTTCGATCGCAACGCAATCAGGACCGCGGCGATGCTCGCGGGGCTGACGCGACCCATGGCAATCGCTTCCATCAGTTCCGCGGCGGACTCCGAATTCAGATTGCGCCGCGCGAGCAGATTCTCCAAATGCGCGCTGACGCTATAAGAACTCAGCGTCATCAGGACCGCTTGATTATTAGCAGAAGATGCCATGATTGGGCGCTCAATCATTCTTTGGTAACGGTGTCGGGACGAAGTTTGGTCCGCAGTTTATCCAGCAGTCCGTTGACGAAAGCGCCCGCTTCTTCCGACGAGTAGCGCTTCGCCAGTTCGACAGCTTCATTCAAAATAATCTTATGAGACGTCTCGGGATGGATGGTCAATTCCGCGAGGCCAAGCCGCAGAATATTGCGGTCCACGGCGGCCATGCGCGTGATGTTCCAGTTCGTGGCGACATCCGCGATTTCCTGGTCCAGTTCCGCGCGATGTTCAATCACATTTTGGATGAGGAGACGCGCGAACATGGTGCTTTCTTTATCCGGCGGCGGCTGTTGCTGCAGGATGTAGGTGTCGAACGCGTGAACATCCTTGCCTTCAAGAACGTCATGCATGTAAAGGTATTGCAGGGCAATTTCACGCCCGCTCGTTCGTGGGTGATTCATGTCACGTCTTCTCTGGTGCCTGTCGATTCGGTGGTCTGGCGTCTCGAAAATTTTTGTCCGGGCGTGACGCCCGAACCACGAGTTGCAGACATTTGCCTGGTGAAGTTCTAGCGCTTTCCGATCTTGCTCAAAAGGTCCACCATTTCAATGGCGCTGGCCGCGGCTTCCCAGCCCTTGTTGCCGCCTTTGGATCCCGCCCGTTCGAGGGCTTGCTCTAAAGTATCGCAAGTGAGCAGCCCGAATGCCACCGGTATTCCCGCATCCAATCCAACCTGCGTGATTCCCTTGCTGGCTTCGCCGGCCACGTAATCAAAATGAGGCGTCCCGCCGCGAATCACGCACCCGAGCGCGATGATCGCTTCGTACTCTTCCGTTTCGCTCAGCGCCTGCACCGCGACCGGTATTTCATACGCGCCCGGCACGCGCACCACGGTGATATTTTCCGCGTCGCCGCCGTGGCGCACGATGCAATCGATCGCGCCTTCCAGCAGCCGCTCGGTAATGAGACTGTTAAAGCGCGAGAGGACAATTCCAAAACGGATGCCCTTGCTGACAATAAGCTGGCCTTCAATGACTTTCGGCATGACATATCCTCACGTGGTTAATGCGTTAAGTTTAACACCGGAGTAACTGAACGCAAACGGAACCACCAAGCGCGCCAAGTCGCCAAGAGCGCCAAGAACAGCAACGGATTTAATTAGAAGCAAAAATACAGAGAACACGGTGGCACTCAAAGTGTGCCACTGGTGGCTCGCCACCAGTGCGGCCGCGGAGGAGTCAAAAATTCAGATATGTCGGCCACTCTGAAGCGGTGACGCTCTCACCCAAAATCAGTTGCCGTTCATGCTGTTCTTGGCGTTCTTGGCGGCCTTGGCGTTAAGGCCTAGTCCGTCTCGCCTCAACTGAAGACGATGGTTTTTTTTCCCGACAGAACCACGCGCTGTTCCAGGTGCGCTCTGACCGCGCGGGCGAGCACCAGCTTTTCGACATCGCGGCCTTTCTGGACCAGGTCTTCCAGGCTTTCCCGATGCGTCACGCGAACCACTTCCTGCTCAATGATGGGGCCTTCGTCCAGCAGCGGTGTCACGTAGTGGCTCGTGGCGCCGATCAGTTTCACGCCGTGCTCAAGCGCCTGGTGATACGGCTTTCCACCGGCGAACGCGGGCAGGAAGGAGTGATGTATATTGATAATGCGCGAGGGGTAAGCCTCAATGAACCGCGGCGAGAGGATCTGCATGTAGCGCGCGAGCACCACGACGTCCACGCGGTTGTCCTGCAGCAGGCGAATCTGCCGGTCTTCGGCGTCTTTTTTCGTGTCGGCGGTCACGGGGATGCAATGAAACGGGATGTCGAACTGTTTTTCAACGCAACGCAGGTCCTCGTGATTGGAAACGATCAGCGGGATGACGCAATTGAATTCTTTCGAGCGCTGCCGCAGGATCAGATCGTACAGGCAGTGATCGAACTTCGAGACCAGGATGGCCATGCGCGGAACGTAGTCGGCGTAAGCCAGGCGCCAGGTCATTGAAAAACGATCCGCCAGCTCGCGCAGGCCATTTTCCAGTCCCGTGCGATCGGCGTACATTTCTTTCATGTCGAACTGGATGCGCTGAAAAAACAGATTTGTCGTTTCGTCTTTATGCTGCTCGGCATGAATGATGTTGCCGCCCTGCCCGGTCAGAAACTGGGCCAGCCCGGCCACCAGTCCGCGGCGGTCGGGGCACGAAACAAGCAGCGTAGCGATCAAAGCGGGATTGGTTGGCACGACTAAAACCTCTCAATTGTTATTCGGAACGAGCGCGCCAGCATATCAAACACGCTGATAAATTCACTGTCAGTTGTCGGTCGTCGGTTGTCAGTTGCATCTAGTAAGACGCGGGAACCCTCCCTGACGGTCGGGCTTCGGATTACGCACCGGAACGATCCTTCATCTTTGATCAACGGACACGAATAACTGACCACTGACCACTGACCACTGACCACTGACCACTGACCACTGACTACTGACCACTGACAACTGACCACTGACAAATCAGTTCCCCGCGAGGTCCACTTCGTCGATGCGTTTTCCAGCTTCCGTTTAATGGGCCCGTTCTGCATGTCCATGGTCATGCGCGGGATCCGCGTCATGCGCGCTTTCTTCTTCGTGCTCGCTGCCGCTTTCGTGCGCGAGTTCTTCTTCGTTGACGGGCTCGGGCTGAACTTCCTGATCGTGATCGAGCGCCTGGGTCTGGTCGTGTCCGGCGCCGGTCGCGCTGGCGCCATCGTGCTTGACCTCCTGTTCGTCGGCGTGATGCACCGGCGCGGGCTGCGCGTCCCATTTATCCCACGACTCGTCGCGCGGCCGAGCGTTGGCGTAACCATATGCCGCGGACAGGATCTGAATGGGATGCATGGACGGTTTGCCCGATCCCTGTTCCATCTGGCATTTGCAGCTCGCCTGCTCGGTTAAGCCGCACTGAATTCCATTCTTCTCATCGGTCAATTCCTGGAAGAGTCCTTTCCCGATGTACAGGGATTCGTCGTAGTTCTTTTTGATCAAGCCCCAGTTTCCCGGATTGCCGCAGCAGCCCTGGTTGATCTGCATGATCTTGACGCCCGGAACGTGGCGCAGCAATTCGATGCCCGGCGTTCCGACATGCAGCGATTTATGGTGGCAGGCCTGGTGGTAGCCGAACACCGTCTCCACCGGCTGAAATTCAGTATTCAACTTTTTGTTCTTATGCAGTTCCAGCAGAAAGTCTCCAATGTCCCGGCTGTGCCGCGCGACCGCGCGCGTTTCCGGGGTATCCACATAGGAAAGAATATCCTGCTGCAGCGACATGCAGGTCGATGCATCGAGCGTCAAAATCGGCATGCCCTTGAATGCAAACGGCGCGAGCGCCTTGCCGATGGCAGCTCCATTGGCGCGCGCTTCCATGACGACGCCGTGCATCAATGCGGGAAGGTTGACCGCCGGCGCCTCGGGAATCTCCACTTCGATGCCGTTGTGTTCGAGCACGTGGATGGCCGCTTGCGCGATCTCAGGATCTGAATAACGCGAATACACATCCAGGTACAGCACCACGCGCGGCCGGCCCGACGTCGCCGAAGGCGCCAGCCGTTTCTGGAATTTATAGGGGCGGAGGCGCGCGATTTTTCGGCGGCGGTCGATGCCCGTGGTTTTCTCCAGCAGGAATCGGTAGGGCCGGAATTCATTCAGCATGTTCACCAGCGGCGCGACATACTGCCCGGCGCGGCAGACTTTTTCGCACTGCATCAGCACCCATTTATCCACGCTGGGACCGTGCGACTGGTGGTAGCGCGCTTTGGCTTCGAGAACGATTTTCGGAATGTTGACATGTGACGGGCAGCCATCGTGGCACAGCTTGCAGTTGTAACACGTGTCCATGATCTCGAGCACTTCGTCGCTGTTGAACGTGCCCTGCGTCTGGCGGCCAGTCATCAGGCGGCGCAGCAGATTGGCTTTGGCGCGCGGCGACGCCTCTTCGACGCGCTCGTACTTGAAGCGCGGACACATGTCTTCTTCCGGTCCGGTCGTTTTGCAATGCCCGCAGCCATTGCAGCGCTCGGTCTCCCGCGCCATTTCACTGCCCGACCAGTTCAGCGGCGAACGGCCATGGAATTTGATGTCGTGCGGATTGGTGGCGAATCCTTCGACCGTGTTCTCCGTGCGCACCGCCGTCTGCGATTTAAACATGCGGTAGTTCACGGCCTGTGTCGGATCGATGGACGACACTTTCGGTTTCGCGTCCGTGCTGAAATGGTAGGCGCCACCGAAGCGCAAATGTTTCAGCATCAGGTGCGCGTCTTTGGTGATTTTCTTATTCGGATTCAGTAGGCTCGAGGGGTCGAAAAGATCCTTCACCTCTTTGTAGACGGCGTAGAGATCCTTGCCCGCCTGCTTCTCAATCCACTGCGAACGCACGAGGCCGTCGCCGTGTTCGCCGGAGATTGTGCCTCCGCACTCCCAGGCCAGGGCATGGATTTCGCCCGCGACTTTCTCCAGCATGTCGAGATGTTCTTTTTTTCTCAAATCCATGAACGGCCGCAGATGAACTTCACCACTGCCGGCGTGCGCGTACGCCGTCCATTCCAATTCATACTTCGCGAAAATCGTTCCCGCTTTCTCAAGATACGTCGCGAGCTTGTCGAGCGGCACTGCCGCGTCTTCCACAAACGGTACCGGTTGCAGGGAATCCGCGCGGCGGAAGAGCAGAGGCGTGGCCGCGGCGCGGATGGCCCAGATAGACTCCTGATCGGTAATGTCCGGTACGATGGTGAGAGCTTGGTGCGCCACGCCCCGCAGTTTTGCTTTCAGCCCGTCAAGCAGCGCGGAGACCGCTGTTTCGTCCGCCGCTTCGTACTCCACCGCAAGCAGCGCCTTGGCGCTTTCCGGAAGCAGATGGGCGAGCTCCGGCTTCGCCTGGCAGCCAAGCCCGATCAGCATGGCGTCGAACAATTCACAGGCGATGGGGTTGGTCTGCCGGATGATCGGCGCGGCTTTGCCCGCATCCACGAGCGAGCCGAAATAAACGAGGGCGATTCCGAACGCGCCGGAAAGAGGCTCCACTTTCAGAACAGCCTGCGTGACCACACCGAGAGTCCCCTGGCTTCCGCAGAGCAGCTTCGGCAAATCGTAAACGCCATCGTTGACCGCACTGTCGAGCAGGTAGCCGCAGCTGTTGCGTTCGCTCTTTGGTTTCTTCGACGCGATCAGCGCGGCGTTGCTTTGCAGAATTCCGGGAAGCTCGCGATGGATTTTGCCGCTAAAGCCTTCCTCTTTCTTTTTGTCGTCGTACTCTTTGCTGTCCAGCCGGACCGGGTTGGCGAGCGTCACCGTGCCATCCATCAGGCACAGCCGGGCGGCGACCACATTCTGCCGCGTGTCGCCGAAGCGCAACGAGCGCGCGCCGGACGCGTTGTTGGCGATCATGCCGCCGATGGTGCAGCGGCTGCTGCTCGAGGGATCCGGGCCGAAGCGGTAGCCGTAGGGTTTCAGGGCGCGGTTGAGACTATCGAGCACCAGTCCAGTTTCGACGGTAACCGTGTTGTGTTCCTTGTCGAGCTCCACGATTTTTTTCATGTGCACGGTCAGATCCATAATAATGGCCCGCCCGAGCGATTCGCCGGTCAACCCCGATCCGCCGCCGCGCGCGATCACCGCCACTTTATTTTTCTGAGCAAACCAAAGACAGCCGCGCACGTCCAGTTCATCCTTCGGGTAGCACACCAGAATGGGCTCGATCTCATAGATCGACGCGTCCGTGCTGTAAAGGCTGCGCGTGAACGGATCGGCCAGGATCTCGCCCTTGAACACGTCGCTGAGCGCCTTGGCGAGCGTCGTGGAACTGCGGTCTAAAATGTCTTGCGTGGCTGACGGCATTTCTCTTTCCCCAAAACAAAAAACTTCAATCTACCACAGAGGACACAGAGGACACGGAGGACGGAAAGGACTAACCATTTACCATTCTCTTGATTCCATCTTTAAGATGATGAACGTTGAAATTAATTAGGAGTCCAACTTTCTTGCCGCTCAATTTCAGATACGAAAGCAGTTGAGCTTCATGAATGGAATGAAGACTTTCCACAGCTTTCAGTTCGACAACCACTGTTTCCTCAACAACCAAGTCCAAACGGTAACCGATGTCAAGCTTGACTGATTCGTATACGACGGGCAAGCCAACTTGATTAGCTACCTTTAAGCCGCGCTTTTGCAGTTCATAAATCAAACAGGCCTCGTACGCATTTTCAAGCAGGCCAGGACCTAATGCACTATGAACTTTCATGGCAGAGTCAACGATGCTGCCGGTGATTTTGTTGATCGATGCGGCTTCCGCATTCGTCATCTTTTGTTATTTCCCATTGCCGTCCTCCGTGCCCTCTGTGTCCTCTGTGGTAGATCATCCGTTGTTTTCTGCAGGATCAGATCCACGGCTTCAGGCAACGTTTTGAACATGTAGTCCGGCACATGCGCGGGCTTGAGGTTTTCTTTGCTCGGCAGGAGTTCACGGCAGAGAATCGTGGTGCATCCGGCGGCGCGACCCATTTCGATGTCGCGGCCGGAATCCCCGATCATGAAACTATCGCGCGGCGATAACTGATGCTCCGCGCAGGCGCGCAGAATCATTTCTGGAGACGGTTTGCGGCACACGCAGCCGTCATCGGGATGGTGCGAACAATAATAGAGGGCATCGATGGCCGATTCGCCAAGCTGCTGGTGCATGCGCTGGTGGATGGCGTGGAGATCGTCAAGTGACATCAATCCGCGGCCGACGCCGCTCTGGTTGGTGATCAGGGCGAGAAAAAACCCGCGTTGCTTGAGACGCCAAAGCTGTTCGGGCACACCGGGCATTAAAGTGAACATGTCGCGCGAGAGCACGAACTTGCCCGGGCCTGGAAAGACGTTGATCACGCCATCGCGATCGAAAAATATGGCCGGCCGCAGGTTCACGGTTAAGTTGCTCCTATGGAGGGTATTCACCCGTTGGGCCCTGAGTCACTCATAGCGTAAGCTCGAAGAATCCAGGGCGCAAGGGGAGGCCAAATTGGCTTATCGTGTGCTTTATGCAGCAAAACGCATGTCGGCGCGTCTATACGTGTAGAGTAGTCCGGCAGTCTTGAAAGGAATCCTACATGATCACTCGACACATTCTCCCCGCAACGCTCGCTTTCGGCCTGACGATCTCCGTGTTCTCCGGTGAAAAAGGCAATAAAGGAGAGAAGGGTGAGAAAGGCGATCGCCGTGAAATGCGCGAAGGGAAGATGGGTGGTGGCGCGCCGGGGATCGAAAACATCCTCAAGCATGAAAAAGAACTGGGGCTCACCGGTGATCAGAAACGAAAGCTCGAAGCGTTGAAAGAGAAGGCGGAAGCGAACAACGCGAAGATGCGCAAGGACCCCGAAACCCGGGAGCTCTTCAAGGAAGTTGCCATGGCGCGAAAGAATGGCGACGAAGAAAAGCTCCGCCAGTTGCGTGAAAAAGTAAAAGCGATCAATGATAAAAACGGCGGTGGGGAAGACGTCATGGCCGAGGTCATGAAAGTTCTAACGCCCGATCAAATGCTCAAGTTGAAGGACCTGCGCGGCGAAGGTGGTGGTGCAATGCGCGAGGGCGGCAAAGGGGAAAATCGTGGACTGAAAGCGAATGCCACCGCCGGCCAGAAGCCCGATCCGGCCAAGGCGCCGTCGCTGTACGACAACGAAAAATAGGTTTGTGGCCCATGCTCTTTGAGTGAAAAGCACGCGGACGCGTGCTTTTATGTTTTAGCCGACCTGTATCGTGGACTTTACGCGCTGCGGTTCTCTCGTACTTTTAAGACATGGAGCTTTCCCCTGACTTGCTTGTACGCGCTTATGCGTCCGGTGTTTTTCCAATGCCGGACGAGCGCGATGTGATCCGCTGGTATCAGCCGGATCCGCGCGCCATTCTGCCGCTCGATCACTTTCATGCCTCCCGTTCGCTGCAGCGAAAGCTTGATAAAAATGTTTTCGACGTCACCTACGATCGCGATTTTCGCGGCGTCATGCAGGGCTGCTCCGAGCGGGATTCGACGTGGATCACGAAAGAATTTTTCGACGGCTACACGGCGCTGCACCGCGTGGGACTCGCGCATTCGGTGGAGGTGTGGCAGGGCGGGGGACTGGTTGGCGGGACGTACGGCGTGCATTTAGGCGGCGCGTTTTTCGCGGAATCCAAATTTCACCGCGTTACCGATGCGTCGAAAGTGGCGCTCGCCAAACTGGTGGAGCGACTGAAAGAGCGCGGCTTCAGGCTGCTTGAAGTTCAATTTTTGACGCCGCATCTGAAGCAGTTCGGAGTGATCGAAGTGCCTCACAAGGACTACATGAAATTGCTGAACGCGGCGCTGAAGGTGAAATGCGAGTTCTAATTTTTTCATTGCAGAGACGCGGAAACGCAGAGAACGGCAACGGATTTTTTTTACCACGAAGTTCACGAAGGCCACGACGAACGGAATGTCGCGCAGGATTCCATCCTGCGAGTTTTTTAATAGCCGGGGAGAAATAAGCTCGCAGGCTGGAGGCCTGCGCGACGGCTGTTATTGCCGATTCAGCATTTCGCTTCGTGGTCTTCGTGAGCATCGTGGTTAAAAATGCTTTTGACGATCTTACAGGCCTTTGAGCAGCCGTTCGGCGAAGCGTTTTTCAAGTTGCGGGATGGCTTCGATTTTTTTGACGGTCGCTTGGACGTCGTAAGGAACGCGGCGGAAATTGACGGTTTCGCCATCAAATAGGACGTAACACGAATCTTTATTTTTATCGCGCGGCTGTCCTACGGCGCCGATGTTGACGAGCGTCTTGACGCCTTTCGGCGGCGTGTAGCTCATGTTTTCCAGAGCCGTCGGCTTGATCCATTTGAATTCGTGGGTGGCGATGCCGGGGCGGTGCGAATGCCCGACGAAGGCGAGCCAATCGAAGTGTTCAAAAATTTCGATGGCTTTCTGAGAGGGCCCAAAGCCCATGTCCTGGAAGTCTTCTTCCAGAACGTACTCCATGATCGGGTCGCGCGGCGAGGCGTGCACGTAAAGCACGTCGCCTTCCTGGCGCGACGCCGACAGGCCTTCCAGCCAGCGCCAATGGGCCACTTTACTGGGCAAGCTGAGCAAACGAGGCTGCATGCGCGCGCGCTGCCACGCCACGGCTTTCGCCGCGCCTTCATTGAAGCCGACTGCATGCGTCATGAAAATCGCGGCGTCGTGATTTCCGCACAAACACCAGTGCGTCACTCGCCGGATAATCTTCAGACATTCAGCGGGGTTGGGGCCGTAGCCGACGACATCGCCAAGGCAGACAATCTCTTCGACGCCCTGCTGCTTGATGTCCGCCAGCACGGCCGTCAAGGCTTCAAGGTTGCCATGCACGTCGCTGATGATGGCGCGGAGCCGAGGCTTGCCTGAACCATTCCCATTGCCGTTGCCGTTTGCGCCGTTATGCAGACCCATGATTCGGTGACTGCCTTTTCGCCAGAGTAATCCCTGATGCCCAGCATCGGGGTTCGCAAAAACTCAGAGATTGCTTCAACCGGAAAGAGCCGTCAGTCATCGCACAAAATCGTTCGACGACATAGGTTGTTCCCGCCAACGCGCTCTTTAATTTCTTGCTACTCAACCGGCTTTAAAAAACGAACTTTTCGGCGGCCGTTTTTGCGTTCCACCACGCGTTTAAAGCCCGCCGCGAGTTTACGCTTGGCCCGCTTTGCACGCTTGATTCGAATCTCACTACGCCGCTGTCTTTTGTCTGGCACGTTGTCTCCCCATGTCAGGATCAGGATCCAAAAACCCTCAGGCTCTGAACCGCCGATCCCGTGCTAAAAAATCCATACAACCCTCACCCCCTTGCGCTGTGCGGGGATAAAGGTCAATATTCTACCGCGTGCGTGCAAGATGCAAGCAGATTGTGATGCACTTGTAATTTAGGCGTTTTGGAGCGTAAAAATTACATCCCCAAGGACGTGGAAATAGCCTGTATGGCCGCGTCTTTGGCGGCTCTCAGACGCAGCCCGACCTCCTGATTGACCAAGCGTTCGATTTCGCCGCTGATTCCATCATCCCGTTGGGCGCGTGTTCCCTTGGGCGGCCGGCCCGGACCGCGGCGTTTGCGGCGAATTGTTTCAGGGTTGCCCGTTTGAAAAACGCCGTCTCCGTTCGTGTGGCCCTTCTCAAAATCCGGCCCGAGGCGACCGCGCTTGCGAGGCGAGATCTCACCCGTCTTTATGTGCCGTCGTACTAACGTAAGTGTCGCCGGAGCCTCTTTGGACTTCTTTTCTCGTGGCATGTTCGCCCTCCCCAATGTATTATTATTAATCGGAGTATAGCATAGTCATTATTGATATAAATATCATTCTGTAAATATTGTCTTTACGTTCTGATTAATTAATGGATAGAAGAGTGGTACATAATCATTCAGCGCGCGACGCTTCCAGCGGCATTTGGTTCACGCGCTGGCGACGTAATGGCTGGATTCAACGGCCGCAGCTTCAGCCGCGGGATGTGTCAGCGGTTCGGTGCGGCGCATCTCGAAACCCGGTTCGCGCAGGACGGGCGTCTCTTTTCCGATGTAGCGGCGCTCCACGTTCTTGCCGAGTTGCGTGGTGACGACATACGGAATGGTGCCGGATTTCTCCGCGATCTCTTCCACGCTGATTCGGTTCACGCCGCCGCCGACCAGCGTGACGCGCTCGCCGACTTCCGGCATGCCTGCCTCGCTGTGCGCCAGCGCCGTGATGTCCGCGACGATGCAATTCATGGAGATCGTTCCGACAACGGGCACCTGCACGCCTCGAATAATCACGTTCGAGCGGCCCGTCAGCGCGCGCCGGTAGCCGTCGCCGTAGCCGATCGGCAGCGTGGCGAGCAGCGATTCCCGCGCGCACACAAACTGACGGTTGTATCCCACAGTCCAGCCAGCCGGCCGCCGCGCGATCTGCAGAATCCGCGTGAAAAGTGAAAGCGTGGGCAGCAGTTCCAGGCCATCGCGTTCCGGCGGCCACGCCCTCATGCCGTGCAGCAGCACGCCGCAGCGGACCATGTCGAGCTGCGCTTTCGGGTGGAAGACGGCGCCCGCGGAATTCGCTGCGTGCCGCACCCGGAAATTCACCCCGCGATCCTCGCAATAGCGCAGCAATCCGCGGAAGAGTTTGATCTGCTGCTGCGTCGGATCGGGATCCATTTCTTCGGCGCTGGAGAAATGCGTGAACACGCCTTCAAGCTCGAGCGTTTTTTCTGTCTTGATGTGGTCCACGGCCGGCCAGAGTTCATCCGGGCCGAAACCGCCGCGGCCCATGCCCGTATCCACGAGCAGATGGACTTTTGTTTTCTGGCCGCGCCGCACGCCCTGAAGCAGCGCGCGCGAGCGATCCGCCAGCGCCTTGATTTCGTCAATGCAGGCGACCGCAAAGGTGAGCTGGGATTCGATGCCGCCCGCCAACTCCTCCGGCAGGCAGCTGGTCAGCAGTTGAATGGGAACGGTGAATCCGGCATCACGCAGCTCCACGCCTTCCGAGACTTCATTCACGCCAAGGCGCGAGGCGCCGGAACTGAGCGCCGCGCGCGACACTTCCACGGCGCCGTGGCCGTACGCCTGAGACTTCACCACCGCCATCAAATCGGCGCCGTGTTTCAGCAGGCCGCGCAGCACGCGGACATTGTGAGCAATAGCCTTGAAGTCGACTTCGCACCAGACGCGGGCACTATCGGGAGGGATGCTGCCAGTGGGTCCCATGATAATCGTGTTGGCTCCAGCGCGTACCGGTCTCCCGCGGCACGATGCCAACCCCCACGATCGGCAACGGACGGATGAGACTGTACGGGTTGAAGTTGCATCGTCGCGCCGTGTGCGGGACTGAAGAAAAATAGCCTATAAAATGTGACGGAATAAGTAATTAGCAATCGCAAAGCGTCCGATAAACTTCTCTTAGGAAGGCACTAGGGTAGTACGAATAACCGAATACGTGTTACTGAGCTTGCGGCTCGATTTTTTTCGCGCCTTCTGGAATCATAAAATGGTACAAGGGCTGGATGATCCGGTCGGTGTGCGCCTCGAAGTCTTTCACGTACAGATGCTGTCCCGACATTAAAAACGTGTCTTTCCCTGTGAAGCCGTACCGGTCGGGAGCTGCGAGAATCGCGTAGCCGCTGGTCATCCGGCCGTCCTCCGCTATGTACGATTTCGAACCGCTCTCGCCGCTGGCACCTTTAAGAAGGCGAAACCGGTAGCCGTGGTGCGCTTCGCGGCGCTGCACATTCGGCCGCACGCCGGATGACGGAGTCTCCGAGGTCTGCGGCGCAGCCAGTGTTCCGTCCGCGGCGAGGGGCGCGTCGATCTCCGGGAAAATAGTCCAAGGCCCGCCTAAATCCGTGAACGATTTGGCGTATTCGTGCTTGGCTTTAAAATAATCGTCCTGAGCGTTGGCATAGTCGCGAAGTGTCCGCACCACCGCGCGCTCGTTGGCGGCCAGTTGTCCGGTGCGGTAGCGGTTCACCATGAACGGCGTGGCAATCCCGAGGCAAATCAGCGCGATCAGAATGGGCATCACGGGCCACGCCGCACGCGGGGAAGGGGGATCGTCTGGAGGTGCGACTTTAGTTGCCATGCATCAAAACCATTCAGGGTCTCGCTTCTAAAAAGAAGTGAGACCCCGAAATCCCATGCCTAAAACTCGAAGTTACTTTGCCGCCGCTTTCTGCCGCGCCTGTACCCACTGCCGTTTCACGTCCAGCGCGTCGCGCTCTTCCAGCTTCACCGCTTTTTCGGCGTTCAACTTTTCAAGTTCCGCGCGCAACAGGTCGGCATTCAATTCTTCCGCTGCCGCCGCTTCCGGCGTCAGCACCGTTACTTTATCGTTTTGCACCTGCAGAAATCCGCCGCGCACCGCCAGCTTGCGGACCTGTCCCGTGGCTGTTGTCAGGCGAATTTCGCCCGTGCCCAGCAGCGCCAGCAGCGGCGCGTGTCCGGGCAGCACGCCCAGTTCGCCGTCGAACGCCGGCACAACCACCGATGCCGCTTCAGCATCGAAGACCGATTTCGCCGGCGTGATCACCGTGACGTGAAGTTTCTTGTGTTGAGTGTCCATGGATATCGAAATTCCTATCGCTTACCGCCGTGTGTTTCTCGCACCCACTTTTGAAATTCGCGCAGGGTCTGATGCTCTCCAACGGTTTTGCGCATTAACAGAAATTGCTGCAGATCCGACGCCGCCAGGAACGGAAAATTCAAACTGTGAGACTGTTCCTGATATCTCTTTTCGCCGGTTAAATGCAAAATTGTCAGCACCTCGCCATCGAAGCACCACAGTTCAGGCACTTGGAGCGCCGCATAGATACCCCTGCGAATGCCAAGTCTTCTTGAAACCTCAATCTCAACCACCAGATCCGGTACCAGTTTTTGATCATCGAACTCAGCCAGATTTCGCGTCGCGGGTTCATTCTTAACGAAGTAGCACTCGTCAGACTCCAGCCCCTTCTCCAGAAACTTGCGTTTCCACGTCATTCCCCCAAAGCCGGCGATCGGGATGTCCAGCTCCAAGGACATCAGTTCAAGCAAGCGCCCCGTTATCTGCTTCTCGCCTTCATGCAAAAATCCCGTCGTCATAATTTCAAGCAACCCCTCGTCGTACGTCAGCCGGATATGACGCCCCTCGAAGACCTGCTGAAGCTGCTCGTACTGCTCCCACGAAATCCCATCCAGGACAATGCGGTTGTCTTCTTCCTGTGCATGAGCCTGCGTGTGAGGTTGCATTCCATGCGTCCGCTTTCGGACTGGCGCGGCTTGTTCAGTCAACTTTGGTTTGGCTGCGGTATCCATTTGCTCGCTCCGGCGATGCCCTGCCTCTAGTATCCCACATTATACTGGCAGTCGCCATACTGAACTTCAGTTCTGCTTCTCCACATTTCTTTTCTACGTTCACTAAGCGGACGAAGTTTTCGACCTACAATTGTTTCGCTTTCATTTACGATCTATTTGCACTTACCCCGTTCGTTTCAAGGAAGGATTTCAGCGGCTCATACGTCGCACGCCTAGCTTCTCCCAGCAATTTTGTTAAAGCCTCGCCATCTTTTTCACCGAGGTCTTGAAATGAATAAGTGCCACCAATCCAGAGCACCTCCCATCCTTTTCTTTTTTTGCTTATACTGCCGACGCTCTTTGGGAGATTTGCATTTCGAAGGTTCTGCGCTTCGGATGTGCGCTGATCACCCTTGCACCAAGCGATAACGCAAACACTGCATTTTTCGTCAATGTCAAGTAGCGTTGAATCTGGCAGGATTACGTAATAAATCCCCAAGCTTTTCTGATCGCGAATCAAGCTATTCAAGGCTCCGATTTCGAACCAAATCCCCAAATCCGTCTTTGTGCTTTTCTTTGGGTAATCGAAGCGTATCTCTCCTTTGGAGGTTTTCTCTATATAGTCAACAACGGTTTTTATCGTTGGAGCGAATTCGCAAATCAGCCGAATGGCTTTTCGGTGCGATTCGTCTTGATACAACTCTTTAATTCGGGATTGCGCTTCATTCACCATGTTTTGTTTCCCTTCCATGTGGCTTCGAAGGTTCGAGATCAAATCCGAAACTTGTCCGCCAGATTTTGGAATGGCATCACACATCTTGACGACGGATGAGTACGAGCAGGACACAAAGGGACATTTTAGATGAACGCTTCCCGTTTGAGCAGCTCTTCCATCGGGCGAAAGGAAAACAACGATCTTCGGAATGCCAACATATTTGTTCGCAATCTCGTTTTGATAGTGGCTGACCTGTTCCTCTTGCTCCATTGCCTCTAATTTATTCTCAATTCCAACAACGCATTTGATCTGCTTTTCCAGCCCGTCACTAAATCTTTTGCCGCTGCTAACGCGCCCTAAATTCCGAGCCCATGAGTTGTGAGGTCCAGAACTGGAATATGCGCATAGTACCAGCCCGGCTGATCCACTTCTTTCGTTGGTTCCAGAACCACGGTATAGCGCAAGTTTCAATCCCCAAACCCGCATTCAATCATATGTCCGCGAACTCGTGATGACATCCTTTTTCCGCAGTTCAAATTCGCACGTAAAACCGCCGTTAGCCGCCCGCCTTCAGCTTCTCCGCTTTCGCGACCGCTTCTTCAATCGTGCCGACGTACATGAATGCCGCTTCCGGCAGATGATCGTACTCGCCGGCGACCAGCCCCTTGAAGCTGCGCACCGTGTCGGCGATCGTGACGTACTTGCCTTCGATTCCCGTGAACTGCTGCGCCACGAAGAACGGCTGCGAGAGGAATTTTTCGATCTTGCGCGCGCGGGCCACAATCAGCTTGTCGTCTTCACTCAGTTCGTCCACGCCCAGGATCGCGATGATGTCCTGCAAATCCTTGTAGCGCTGCAGAATCTGCACCACGTTGCGCGCCACGGTGTAATGTTCCTGCCCGATAAACTGCGCGTCCATGATGCGGCTGGTCGAAGACAACGGATCCACCGCTGGGAAGATGCCCTTTTCAGCGATGCCGCGCGCCAGATTCGTCGTTGAATCCAAGTGCGTGAACGCCGTCGCGGGCGCCGGATCGGTATAGTCGTCGGCCGGAACGTAGATGGCCTGGATCGATGTGATCGAACCGCGCTTGGTCGAGGTAATGCGTTCCTGCAGTCCGCCCATTTCCGTCGCGAGCGTCGGCTGGTAACCCACGGCAGAGGGCATGCGGCCCAGCAGCGCCGACACTTCCGAACCGGCCTGCGTGAAGCGGAAAATGTTGTCGATGAAGAGCAGCACGTCCTTGCCTTCCTGATCGCGGAACGACTCCGCGACGGTCAGCGCCGACAGCGCCACGCGCAAGCGCGCGCCCGGCGGCTCGTTCATCTGTCCGTAGATCAAGGCCACGCGGCTTTCCTGCGGATCTTTCTCGTTAATCACGCCGCCTTCGCGCATTTCCAGCCAGAGATCATTGCCTTCGCGCGTGCGTTCACCCACGCCAGCAAACACCGAATACCCGCCGTGCTTCATGGCAATATTGTGAATCAATTCCATGATGATTACGGTCTTGCCGACGCCGGCGCCGCCGAACAGGCCGGTCTTGCCGCCCTTCACGTAAGGCGCGAGCAAGTCGACGACCTTGATTCCAGTCTCGAACATCTCCGTATTGGGATTGAGCTGATCGAACTCAGGCGCCTCGCGGTGGATCGGTGAGCGTTCACCGGCCATCACCGGGCCCCAGCCGTCCACCGGTTCTCCAAGAACATTCAGGATGCGTCCGAGCGCCGCTTTGCCGACGGGCACCGAAATGGCCTTGCCCGTGTCGGCGATCTCCGTGCCGCGCACGATGCCGTCGGTGGACGACATCGCGATGGCGCGCACGCGGTTGCGGCCCAGATGCTGCTGAACTTCGCAGACCAGTTTCTGCCCGGTCGCCGGATTGTTTACTTCCAGCGCGTTGAAGATTTCCGGCAATTGATTGGGCGCGAACTCCGCATCCAGCGTCGATCCGATCACCTGCACCACTTTTCCGAGCTTAGCCATGACGTACTCCGGTTCCCTGTTTCTGGTTTCTCGTTCCTAGTTAATCGTAAAAAATTGCACCATGTTCGCGGCCCACTCCTTTATTACGTCCTCCGCGGCGTTCTATCCGTTTCCCTTTTCCCTTAGCCGTTCTTTGCGCCCTTCGCGGCTTTGCGTGAGACAATCCGTTTATGCCAGCGAGTTCGCACCACCCACAATTTCCGCGATCTCCTGTGTGATCTTGCCCTGTCGCGCGCGATTGTACTGCCGGCTCAGCGCCTTAATCATGTCGTCGGCGCTGTCCGTGGCGTTCTTCATCGCCACGCGCCGCGCCGCATGTTCGCTCGCCGTGTTCTGCAGCATCGCCGTGAACAGCGCCATTTTTACCACCAGCGGCAACACCTGTTCCAGAATCGTCTTCGCGCCAGGATGGAAAATGTAGCCCGCGCCTTCCGCCTCTTTTTTCGTCGGAACCGCCGTCTTCGACCCCTTGCCCGTCTCGCCGCTCTCTCCTTTAAGAGACGACAGCGGCAGAATCATTTCACTTACCGCAAGCTGCACCGCCGGACCTTTGAACGCGTAGAACACCAGGTACACCTCGTCAATCTCGTGCTTGCTATACTGAGCAATCATCTTGTCGGCGATGGCTTCCGCGCGTGCATACGTCGGCTTGTCGCTGACGCCCACGAATCGTTCAGCGATCGGCAGATTCATGTACTTGAACGCGCCGATGCCCTTTTTGCCCTGCACGATGAATTCAAGCTGCCGGCCTTTGGCCTGCAATGTGGCGATGAGCGTTTTCGCGACTTTGATGATGTTGGAATTAAACGCCGCGCACAAACCGCGGTCGGCCGTCAACACGATCACCAGCGCCTTCTTCGGATTCTCATGCGCTTCCAGCAGCGGATGCTGGATCGATGCGCTCGCGCTTGCCACCTGGCCGATGATCTCTTTCAGCTTGTTGGAATACGGCCGCGCGGCGATGGCGGCATTCTGCGCCTTCGCCAGCTTGGCCGTGGAGATCTTCTCCATGGTCTTGGTAATCTTCCGCGTGTTGCGGACCGATTTACGCCGATTGACAAGGACTCGTGTATTTGCCATCTACTCTTTTGCTCCAAACAGAGCTTCACGGACGTCGACCGCAAAGCCCTTCAACAGCACCGAATCCGCCTTCTGCCCCGGCTTGAACCGGCCGTGAAACGCATACGTCTTTCCGCGCAGACTCAGCACTGCGATTTCCTGTTTCGCCGGATCGACAATCCAGTACTCGGGCACGCCAGCCGCTGCATACTCCCGCCGCTTCTTCTTCCAATCCCGATCCGGATCATCCGGACTGACCACTTCCATGGCGATGTCGCAGCCTTCCCACGCTTCGTCTTTCATCGCCGCCGCGCGTTCTTTGCGCATGAATACGATGTCTGGCACGCGGTACTTTTTCCCGATCGTGTAGACGCGAATACCGTTCGGAAACACGCGGCCCAATTTTCCCGCACGAACGAATGTCACGAGCAATTCGTACAGATAAATCATGATCTCTTCATGCGTCATCGTCGGCACGGGCAAAAACTCCAACCGTCCATTGTCGAATTCAATGCGCCGGTTCGTATGAAGCGACAGATAATCTTCTTCGTCCCATGATCCCTGCGGAGGATACAGCTCCGTCATCTCCCAGACCGGTTCCGCCTTGTTCTCAAACCACGCCCGCGCCCGCGCCAAAGCCCCCGTATCGTGATTCTTTTTCTGCGCTGCAAGGCCCATGGCGACACCTCTCATTTTGATTACCTATCAAATTGTCACCCGAACCACTTACCACGCAACCACGCAACACAAATGACCACTGACTTTTAAACCTCGCCCCTGACCCCTAAGCGCTGACCCCTCTCATTTCGCCGCCATGAACCGCCGCTTGAATTCAATGATCGCCGCGTCCAGCGCCTTCGCCGTGTCGCCCGACATTTCTTTCGTATCGTCGATCGCTTTCACGATCTCCTTATGCGCGTTGCGGATTTCGTCGATCAAGCCCTTTTCGAAGTCGCGCACGCGCTTGATCGGCACGTCGTCCATGTAACCCTTCGTCGCCGCGTAAATCGAGAACACCTGATCGACCACGTCCATCGGCTGGTACTGCGGCTGCTTGAGCAATTCCACGAGACGGTAACCGCGGTCCACCTGCCGCTGCGTCACCGGATCCAGTTCCGTTCCCAGCTGCGCGAACGCTTCCAGCTCGCGGAAATTGGCGAGGTCCAAGCGCAGCGTTCCGGCCACTTTCTTCATCGCCTTGATCTGCGCATTTCCACCCACGCGGCTCACGCTGATACCCACGTCCACGGCGGGACGAACACCGGCGTTGAACAAATCGGGCTGCAAATAAATCTGCCCGTCGGTGATCGAGATCACGTTGGTCGGAATGTACGCCGACACTTCGCCTTCCTGCGTCTCAATGATCGGCAGCGCCGTCAATGATCCGCCCGTTCCGTAGACCTTCTCAACCTTGTGGTCTGCCGCGTTCGGCATCGCTTTCAGATCTTTTTTCGCTTCGTCATGTCCGTGCTCGGCGAGGTACGCCTTGCCGTTCACGCCGCTCTTCTCATCAGCGTTTCCGGTGAATGATTTTGACACGATGACATGCTTTTCCGCCAGCTTCGCCGACCGTTCCAGCAAGCGGCTGTGCAGATAGAACACGTCGCCCGGATACGCTTCGCGGCCGGGCGGGCGGCGCAGCAGCAGCGACAGTTCGCGGTACGCCGCGGCCTGTTTGGTCAAATCGTCGTACACGCAGAGCGTGTCTCTGCCTTCCTTATACATAAAATATTCGGCCATCGCCGCGCCCGCATAAGGAGCGATATACTGGAGCGGGGCGGGGTCGGACGCGCCGGCGGAGACGACGATCGTGAAATCCATCGCGCCCGTCTGCTGCAGTCTTTGCACCACGCCTGCGACCGTCGATTCCTTCTGGCCGACCGCGACATACACGCAGATCACGCCCGAGTTTTTCTGATTGATGATCGCGTCGATCGCGATGGCCGTCTTGCCCGTCTTGCGGTCTCCGATGATCAGTTCGCGCTGTCCGCGTCCCACCGGAATCATGGCGTCCACCGCCTTGATGCCAAACTGCATCGGCACCTTCACCGGCTGGCGCAGCGCGATGCCCGGCGCCGGGTATTCCACCGGCCAGGAGAATTCAGTCGTGATCGGGCCCTTGCCGTCGAGCGGCCGGCCCACGGGATCCACCACGCGGCCGACGAGTGCATGTCCGCAGGGAACCTGCAGCACGCGGCCGGTGCGCTTGACCTGCATGCCCTCCTTCAAGTTGTCAAAACGGCCCATCACCGCGCAGCCGACATTGTCTTCTTCAAGATTCAGCGCCAGACCGTACACGCCAGTGGGGAACTCGATCATCTCGCCGGCCATGACATTCATCAGGCCATAAATGCGGGCGATGCCGTCGCCGACTTCGACGATCGAACCCACTTCTTCCACCGCCAGCACCGCGTCGTAATTCGAAATCTGCTGCCGCAGCGTGCCGATCATCTCATCCACATCTATGCGCATGTCTTAACTCCGGTTCCTGGTAACTGGTTTCTCGTTTCTTGTTTTTGCGGTCGCCTGCTCAATCTCAGTTCTAAACTTCTGTCCTCGGATTTGACATTGCTTCAGATATTTCTAAGGCCTGCCAGCATCCGTTTGGTCGCTCTCGTCAATTCCAAAAATCCCTGGCAAACGCACCCTCGCGACTCCATCGGTAAACCCGCTGAGTTAACTCACGCCCCTTTTGCCAAGCTTCAATGTCTTCAAACCGTTCGATCATAGCCATCAGTTAACCAGAAACCAGAAACCATCAGTCCGCCCATTTGATGGTGGCCAATTTCAACCCTTCCATCTTTCCGATCATCGTCTTCAGCGCATTCTTCACCGAGCGGTCCCACATCGTGTCTTCGTGAATCAAGACCATGCCGCCCAGCAGATCCGGATGCACGCTCTCGTTCAAGTTCACCGTCTTGTTCAGCTTCTTGCTCAGCAGCGCCTTGATGCTTTCGCGCTCGTCCTGTTCCAGCGGCCGCGCCGTCTGCACTTCCACCGCCGCCACGCCCGCTTTGTGATTCACAACCTGAATGTAGCTGTCCACCACCCCCGATAGAATCGGCGCGCGGCGGCGTTCAATCAAGACCAGCAGAAAGCTCTGCGTCACCTTGGAGAAATGACCGAACGTGCCTTCGATCACCTTGCGTTTCTCGCCAAACGAGACCACGGGCGATTCCAGAAGCCGTTCCAACTTTGGTGACTTCTCAATCAATTGCCGCAGCAGCTTCAACTCCGCCGCCACCGGGTCGACCACGCCCGCCTCCGCCGCCGCTTCGTACAGCGCCTGAGCGTAAATAGTCGCGAGTGCCTTGCTTCCGCTTTTGCCTGCCATGTCGTTTCCGTTCCAAAGCCCTTAGTCTCACCGCAGAGGCGCTGAGACGCAGAGAACAACCAATTTATAAAATGCTTTTCTCTGCGCCTCTGCGGTGAAAAAGTCGTTTTAGTTCCGGCTCGCCTCGATCTCGCGCATCGACTCGCTGATGAAGCGCCGATGATCATCGGTCTTGATCTCGCGCTCGATCACCTTCTGTGCAATCTGCGCCGTGACGTCCACCATCTTGTCACGCAGTTCCGCGACCGCCGCGTCCTTGGCCAGAGTAATTTCGCGCTTGGCGCGTTCCAACGTGCGAGCCGATTCCTTCGCCGCCTCGGCCAGAATCTCTTCTTTCAGCTTTTCAACGTCGCGCTTGCCTTCTGCGATGATCGCCGCCGCTTCGTCCTTGGCGGCATGAATCCGCCGTTCGTACTCGGCAACCTTCGCAATCGCTTCTTTGTTCTTCGCTTCCGCATCGTCAATGGACTTCTGAATGCCGTGCTCGCGCTGTTCCAGCGCGTGCATGATCGGCCCCCAGGCCATCTTCCAGAGCACCGCCAGCAGGCCGAAGAATACCACCACCGACCACGCCAGCACCTGCAACTCCGGCGTCAAGAACGGAGGCAGCAATCCGCCGCCGCCTTCTGCCGCGATCACCAGGCTCGAACCGAGAAACTCAACCACCGCGCACCTCGCCCATTTTGGGCCGAAAATTGTTCCATCGTTGGCCCGTCGCTGACTCCCGGCTACAACGCCGGGAATCAGCAGGCGTGCCGAAATTACTTCTGAGCCAAACCTTCGGCCGGCGCGGAAACGGATGCGCGCGGAGCGATAACGGAAGGCGCTTCAACCCAGTTTTCCTTGGCCACCTTGTTGCCGGCCAGCAGGATCACGATCAACGCGAAGAACGTGAATCCTTCGATCAGCGCGGCCAGAACGATGGCGGCGCCGCGGATGTTTCCAGCCGCTTCGGGCTGGCGGGCGATCGACTCCACGGCGGCCGTGGCCAGCTTGCCAATTCCATACGCCGCGCCTGCGACCAGAATACCGACTCCCATGGCAACACCGAAAATAGCTAAACCCATCGTGGACGACTCCTCTTTTTTTCTCTGCCCAAAGCCCAGAGGCTTCAAGGCTCATTCCGTTTTACCGCGCATTTCCGCGGCGGTCCCCATCACCAGCCAGTCTGGCTACCGCACCGGCTTCTGCAACGCCGGCGACTGATGCAGCGAGGCGCTCTCCCGACAGGAGAAAACGCCGGCCGAAAACCGAAAGTACAGATCAGAAGCACGACCGTCAGGGAGTGCTCCCGTGTGGCGCGCGTGGCGCTCCCTTACGGTCGCGCTTCGGATTGTTTTCCCAACTCCTGCTAACTGCACCTGCTTACTTGCCCCGTTTTAGTGCTCCGGATGCACAGCCGAACTGATGAACACAATCGCCAGCAGCGTGAACACGTACGCCTGCAGGAAACACACCAGGATTTCCAGCAGCGAAATTCCCAGCGCCAGCGGCACACCCAGGAACAGCAACAGTCCGCTGATGGCGCCCAATCCCAGGAGCTGCGAGATGATTAAATGTCCGGCGATCATGTTCGCAAACAAACGCACACAGAGCACGAAGCACTTAATCAACGGTCCCAGCAATTCCAGCACAAACATCAGCGGCCACATCCATAAAGGAGTGCCTGGTGGAACCAGGTGCAGCAGAAAATTCACCGGTCCCTGGTTGTACATGCCCAGCACCCAGACCAGCAGATAAATCGATCCGCCCATCGCCAGAGTGACGCTGAAGTTGCCCGTCACGCCGCCGTATTCTGGCACCATGCCGAGGAAATTCAGAAGCAGCAGGAAGAAGAAATAATTCAAAAAGAGCGGCGTGTAGTGCGCCAGATGATGTCCGCCGACCGGCTCTACCAGTTCGTCGCGCACGAACACAATCAGCGCTTCAACCGCATTCGCCAGTTTGCCCTTGGGTGCTTTGTTGGCTTTGGCCGCCGCCACAACACTGCGCGCCACCAACATGGTGATGACAAAAAACAAAACGGCGCCGACGCCCAGCCCGGCCATGTGTTTGGTGAATTCCATCTTGAACGGGCCCACCATCTTCGGCGCGTAGGCCGCAAAGGTGAGATGTCCGTGGTCGCCATACGGTTTGTAATACACCTGACCGGTAGACGCATCCACGCCCCACAGGACCTTATCCAGGATGTGGTGCATCGGATCGTCGCCGCCACTGTGTTCTGCATGCGCGGCGTGAGCGTCCCCGGCGCCATGACCGTGGCCTTCCGCTTTCTTGCCGTGTGCTTCGACTTCGTCTGCCATTTCAATGCCTCGAAACTACTTCTTATCCATCTTAATCAGGCGCGCCGCCACCCATCCCGCTTCAGCAAACATCCCGATCAGGTAACTTCCTACCAGCGCCAGCAGCGCCGCCGTCGGTTGCGCTGAAAAAATATTCAACGCCACGGCCAATCCCAGCGCCACTACCAGGCGCACCATCAATCCCGCGCCCCACCACACCCAGAACTGCCCGCCGCTGTCGTTCTGTTCCCCCACGCGCGCAAGAACCAGCGCGAACGGCAACCCCAGCAACGTCACAAAAATTCCCGCTGTCCCGCCCGCATAAATCGGCGTGCGAAATTCGCTGCCTACCCAAGCGTTCACGGCTTCAGCCGCCGCCACCATCGCTATCCCCTGCGCCAGCAGCACCGGCACCGTCAGCCATTTCACTTCAGCGTGTCCTTCACGAAGTGATACATGCCCGCCGCTATGCCCAGCATGCCCAGCGTTATCATGGCCCAGGGCGACCAGCCAAATTTCTGATCCAGCCACCAGCCAACCCCAACAAAAAGCCCAACCGTTACAGCCAGTTGGCCCCCCAAGCCGACATACTTCCAAAGGTCCGCTTGCCCCAGATCCTTTTTTTCGTCCTCGGACATTATTAAGTCGTCCAGGCCGCACCGATTTAACGAATTCATGCCGGGGTGCAGGCATCGTTAAACGGCGCCATCCGGCCCACTATTCCATTAGAAGGAGCTCTGTGCATCGGATCGAACCAGAAAAATTGCCGCGTTCCCTTAATATAGCAAGGGTATGGCCGATTCTCTGCTGCGTTGAAAAGCGCATCTGATCTGACGCACAACACCCCCTCCAGAGTATTGAGCACGCGTTTCATAGATCATAATCCGCCCGATGTCAACTGCTTGTCCACCTTCAAAAGTGAAAAAAGTGAAGCGTTAACGCGCCCCGTACGTTATGTTTATAGTTGGCGCGCTAAATGCGTTAAAAATCCCGTTTCGCTGTGCCGTGTTCCCTTTTTTAGCCCAATTCGGTTTAGCGATTTTCGGAGGTCACTAAAGCATGGCCACCTGTCCTGTCTGCAATACTCCCGGCGCTTATATCGGATTCAGTTCCGTGGAATGCCGCAATCCCGACTGTGAGCACTTCACCATCGAAGAAGATAAAATTTGCCCCTGCTGCGGCAAAGTCGGCCACATCCCTTCCGATTCCAAAGACGCCGCCGACGCCAACCAGATGATCGGCAGCATCCAGATTCCCACCACCGGCGGCGACCCCGACGACTCCGACGATTCAGCCGGCCCCTGCACCATCTAAATTCGCCGTAGAGCGAGCTGTCAGCTTGCGCATCGTCCCATGCAGTTCATGCAGTCAACACGGCGCAAGCTAACAGCTTGCGCTACTTCGTACTTGACCCCTCAACCCGCCTGCGCGAAGATACTCGCCACGTAGCGCGAGCCGTCAGCTCGCGCATGGTCCCATGCAGTTCATGCAGTCAACATCGCGCAAGCTAACAGCTCGCGCTACTATGAGGCCCTCCCAATGCGATCACTGCTGAGTCTGGCTGTAACCCTCCTGGCGTTCTCTTCCGCGCTCCATGCCCAAGAGGATAATCCCTACAAAAAAGCCAAGATCGGCGACTGGATCGAATGGACTTCCAGCATGAAAGCCGGCGGCTTTGCCATTGATGGCGGCATGAAGCAGACGCTCATTGCCAAGTCCGACACCGAAGTCACCCTCGAAGTCATCAACAAGCTTCCCGGCGGCGGCGAACAGAAGCAGGAGATGAAAATCAAGCTCGACGAGAAATACGACGCCGTGAAAGTCGGAGCCCCTCCCGGCACGGAAGTCAAAGAAATCGACAAAGGCAGCGAGACCATCACCGTCAACGGCAAGCAGATCAAAGCTCAGTGGCGAACTTACGAAATGACCACCACCTCAGGCGGTCAGAAAATCAGCATGAAGGGCAAATCCTGGGTCTCCGCGGACGTCCCTCTCGGCGGCCTGGTCCGCTCCGAAAACGACGTCACCGGCATCGGCAAGCAGACCCTCGAACTCAAAGACCACGGCAGCAAGTAACTGGAAGTGAAACGTAGTTGCTGTTGGCCGTTCTCCCCTTCCTGCCGGCGGGGGGGCCGTGGGCAGGGTGGAACACTATGGCAACGCGCGCACCATTCCGTGCCCTCGCGCTCCTCTTAGTAGCTGCCTCGTTCCTCCACGCCGACACCGTCCACCTGAAGAACGGAAAATCGCTCGATGGCGAAGTCATCAAGGAAGATGCCGACGGCGTCGTGCTGCGTCTGCCCTACGGTGAAATCAAACTTCGCGCCGCTGAAGTCGAAGCGGTGGAACGCCAATCCCCCACCGAATACCGCCTCGGCCTCGGCAAAAGAATGCTCGCCGTCGAACGCTTCGAGCCCGCCGTGCGCGCCTTCGAAGACGCGCTGCTCAACGATAAAAAAAATCAGGAAGTCCGCCGCATGCTCGCCAACGCTTACTGGCTGCAGGCTAAAAAATACCGCGATCTCAACCGCCTCGTCGAATCCAAAGCCGCGCTCGACAGCCTGGTCAAACTTGATCCCAACGCCGAACTGGTCAAGCACACCGCCGTGCTGACCTTGCGGGAACTTAAAGAACAGGAACAGAACGTCGACGAAAAAATGGGCGCCGCGCGCGCCCTCGTGGACAAAGAAGAACTCAACGCCGCGCTGCAAGCCTACGAACGCATTCTCGCCCAGAGCCCCGATAACCGGTCGGTGATCGCCCCCGAAATGGCGCAGATCCACGTCAAGCGCGCCTCTGTTTATGCGCGCAACGGCCAGCTGCTCAATGCGGCCGGTGAACTGGAAGCGGCCATGCGGCTCGATCCCAAGCTCAGCGATAGTCTTGAAAAAGCCTACTGTTCCTGCGCGCTGCCCAACATTTTGAGCAACCTCGCGATCGGCGAACTGTCCGAAGCCAAGGCCGATCTCAAGCGCGCGCTCGAAGTCGCTCCCAACAGTAAATACGTGCTCTACGTCGCCGGCCGCCTCGAAGAATCGCTCAACAAGAACGCCGAAGCCTCCGACTACTACGCCCGCGCCCTCGGCACGCGCGTCGCCAATCCCACGCCCACCTATCTGGCTGAATTGCGAAAGCGAGTGGAAGCGCAGGTCGATCTCAAAGGCAACACACTCTCCATCGATACCAGTTCCGCGCAGATGCAAGGCTTCGCCGTCAGCGCCAGCGGTGAAGCCAAATCATTCGACACCGAAAATTTTACGGTCTATCACTACAACGAAGGCCTCGCGCGCGAAGCCGGAGCCCGCATCGAAATCGACCGGCAGCGTATTCTTTCCGAGACCGGCCTCACGCCTTGGACGGGCCGGGCCAAAATTTACCTGCACCGCACGCAGGCTGAATACACCGCGCGCACCGGCCTGCCCGAATGGACCGGCGGCGTCACCAAGACCGCCCGGACGGGCGCTCATTTATCGCAGATGGATATCCACAGCTGGCAGACGTCGCCGCGCCTGCTGACCTCGACGCTGCCGCACGAAATCACGCACTTGATTATTGCTGAGAACAGCGCCGACCGCGCGCTGTTTCCGCGCTGTTTCAACGAAGGATTCGCCGTGATGATGGAGCCCAAGCCGCACCGGGATTATTACATGAATTTTCTGCGCATGCGCCTCAAGAGTCAATCCTTCATTCCGCTGTCGGAATTGATCGTGGCCAAAGACTATCCGCAAGACCCTGAATTTTTTTACGCTGAAGGCTACGCCCTGATCGAATACCTCGTGCAGCAGAAAGGCCTCAAAGAAACCGTCAGCCTCGTGCGTCTTTGCAACTCCCCCAGCAGCGCGATCTCTCAGTTATTGAAAATTTCCGCCGCCCGCTCCCTCGACGAACTCGAAGCCTCCTGGAAAGCCTGGATCATCGCCGGAGCCGCAAAGTAAGTGTACCGCAGGCTTCCAGCCTGCCCGTCGTTGGATTCAAACCCGAAACCCCAAACCCCAAACCCGCGCCCTTTTGCCGTTGCAAGCGCCGACTGCACAGCCCCTTAAATTTCGCGACGAGTCATCTCTTGCCCGCGCCCTCGCCCGCGCGTAGCATGACTCCCATGCGCAGATTCGGCGGTAACACCAATCTGGTCCGCACTGGCGATCCTCCGGTTTCGCTCGGTTCGCTTGTCTTTGAGCAAACGTTCTCTGCCACTCTCGATCACAAAAATTCCACACTGCAGGAGTTGCTCGCCGCGCTCGGCGCCGCCGGTCTTTTTTTCGGCGAGGACGATGCCTCGGGCGTGCATCTGGTTCTGGACGAAGCGCTCATTAATGCCGTCACGCACGGCTCCCAATCCGACCCGGCTAAATCGATCCGCGTGCGCGCATTCAGCAGCGCCGAAAAATGGAGCGTCCTCGTCGAAGACCAGGGCAACGGCTTCCGCGAAGAAGACCTCCCCGATCCCCTCGCCCCTGAAAATCTGCACGCAGAAAGCGGACGCGGCATCCTGCTGATCCGCAAAATGATGTCCGAAGCGACCTACTACCGCGGCGGCTCGGCTCTCCTGATCTCCCGCCGAAGATAACAACTGTCAACTGACCCTTCGTCTCTTGACATTCGATTCCATATTTTATAAATTCTGAAACTATGAAAACGATGTCCAAACCAAAACCGAAATCGATGTGCTGCCCCGATCCCGTCCGGCCACTCGTCGCATCCAAAGAACACGTCGAAGCCTTCAAAGCATTAGCCCATCCCGGCCGCCTGCAGGTTTTCTTCCATCTCGTGCACGCCGGCCGTCCTCTCCAAGCCAACGAGATACAGACCGCGCTCAACGTTCCCGCGCCCACCCTTTCGCATCATCTCAACGAGTTGGAACAGGCCGGTCTCATTGAACGCCAGCGCAAAGAACGCTTCATCTTTTCAACCGTGCGCCGCGAAATGGCGCTGGAACTCGTGCGCCTTTTAACCGCGTGCTGCTGAAGGTACCCATGAACCCTGGTCCCACACTTCCCCGCCGCGCCGCCGCCGAATTTCTCGGCACCGCATTCCTACTCGCCGTCGTCGTCGGCTCCGGCATCATGGGCGAGCGCCTTTCGGGCGGCAGCAGCGCCATCGCGCTGCTGGCCAATACTCTGGCAACCGGAGCCGGCTTGATTGCGCTGATTCTGACTTTCGGCCCCATCTCCGGCGCGCATTTCAACCCGCTCGTTACCCTTTCCAGCGCTGTGGCTGGCACACTCCGGCGCGGCGACATTCTCCCTTATGTACTGGCGCAATTCCTCGGCGCGGGCTGTGGCGTTTTCGCGGCGCATGTCATGTTTGAAATTTCCGGGTTCTCCTGGTCGCGGCACGCGCGCACTGGAGCCAGCCAGGCCTTCAGTGAATTCGTCGCCACCTTCGGTCTGCTCGCCGTGATTCACAGCGGTTCGCGCCATCGTCCCGCGACCGTTCCATTCGCGGTCGGCGCCTACATCACCGCTGCATACTGGTTCACCGCCTCGACGTCGTTCGCCAACCCCGCCGTCACCCTGGCGCGCTCATTGACAGATACATTCGCCGGCATCCGCCCCGTGGATGTTCCCCTCTTCGTTGCCGCACAAGTGTCCGGAGCCATCGCTGCCGGACTCCTCTTCCAGTGGTTGCTGGCGGATTCCCAACCGGAACTGCCGGCCGTCTCCGTCGTTCCAAACGCAAGCAAGAGCTGATTGAAATTCACGCTTTTTCGTCTTCGTGTTCTTGGTGAGCTTCGTGATAAAAAATGTTTAAAGGTATCCACCATGAAAGAAAAAATTCTGTTCGTCTGCATTCACAATAGCGCGCGCAGCCAGATGGCCGAAGCCTTCATCAACCGTCACTGCGGCGATAAGTATGAAGCCGAGAGTGCGGGAATCGAGCCGGGCACGTTAAACCCCTTCGTCGTCGAAGCCATGCGCGAGATCGGCATCGAACTCTCTGGCAAAAAGACCAAGAGCGTGCTGGATATGTTCGGATCTGGAAAGCTCTTTAAATACGTGATCACCGTCTGCGATGAAGCCAGCGCCGAGCGCTGTCCCCTCTTTCCCGGCGTCACTACCCGTCTGCACTGGAGCTTCCCCGATCCCTCCGCCCTCACCGGCACGCCCGAAGAAAAGGGGACCGGCACGCGCCAGATCCGTGACGCCATCGAAAAACGCGTCAGGCAGTGGTACGCCGAAATGCACCCCATCGCCTAAGTTTTTGCCCCTCCTTAATCTCGTGCCTCTGAGTCTCTCTTTGTGTCGAATCCGTCTGGCTAAAACGCACCTCTGTTTTGCAATGGCTTCTGCCCGATCGCCGATTAATCTGAAGGAAATCCAAGCAGCGTCCGTCTTTACGCTAAGCACGGGATCGTGCGTGGGGCGTGACTCTCTTCTTCGAACCGGAATACCGCGAATGTCCTTTTGGAAATACACCCTGCTTTTCGTTGCGTTAGTTCCCGCGCTCTGGGGTGGCGAAGCCGAACCGCGCCCGTTTGATCTCGCTGATGAAGTCGTTTGCCGCATCAATATCGAAGCCATCAGCAAGCGCCAAGTCGAAGAACGCATGGAAGAAATCGCCATACGCCTTTACGTCTGGCGAAAAACGCAGGAAGAAGCCGGGCAGTGGACCATCGACGCTGAGAAAAAATTTAATGAACTCTACATTCCGCCGTTCCGCGATGCCCTCCGCCGCGTGGTTCGCGAACGCCTGATGCTTCAATACGCCAAAATTGAAAAGATCACGATCGATGAACGCGCCTATGAAAAACAAGTGCGCGGCATGGTCGATCAGCTCAAGCATCAAGGTCTCATGGGCGGAAAAGGCTACACCATGGGCGAAGTTCAAAAGCGTATTCGTGAGCGTATGGTACTCGATAGTTTCCGCTACCAGTTCGCCAACTTCCTCGATTACCCCACGCGTCCGGAAGTGAACAAACACTACGAGACCAATATCACCCGTTACCAGCGCAAAGCCGGCGTGATGGTGCGCCTCATTCGCATCGACCGCTTCGTCACCAACAAACTCACCAACAAGCAGACCGTCAATCCCGACGCCTTCGACGATGCCACAAAATTGCGCGAGGACGTTGTTGCGCTTCAGGGGAACTTTGAAGAGATCGCGCGACGCCACAATGACGACGAGGAACTTAAGACGCGCGGCGGCCTGATTGTGCTCAATCCCAAAGATCCTTTTTTCGATCCGGAGGGTTACAATCCCCAGCTTGCCAATGCCATCCGCAACTTGCAGCCCGGCGAAGTGAGCAAAGTTTTTGAACTGGGCCAGACCAGCTGGGCATTCGGGCAACTGGTTCAGCGCCGCGAGTCCGGGCCCGCTCCTCTTGAAGGCGAGTTGTACGACGAAATTTATCGCACCATCTATTCTCAAAAGACGCGCAAGAAAGAAGACGATTGGTTCCGCAAGGCGCTTTCAAAAAGCCTCGTGGTCCACGTCGTCGAAGGCAATCCCAAGACCCTGCCGATCGACTTCTTTTTTCCCGACGATATCAAGCCCGTCGAAGCCGCATCCGACCCCAAGAAAGAAGTCCTCGCCAAAAGCGACGGCAAATAACCCACTCGTGTTCCGTGCGGGCTCCGTCTCTCTTTTTCCCACTCTCCATCGGCGCTAATTTAAAAGTCTGGCCAGACACTTGAGTCAGTAGCGATGCGGCGAAGTACTGCGGGCGTCTCGCCCGCCGCTGCCCTGCAACTGAAGCGGCACAGATTCCGGGTGATTGCAGGGTTCCTATTTCTCTGCAAGATGATATCCTGCAAATGAAGTTTCGGAGGACGCAAGACAAACC
>Ga0163155_10000507_pt1 | contig 47916 bp, 38 predicted proteins | sample OliLakLV19SP4G1_FD_148611 | JGI IMG/M metagenome (GOLD analysis project Ga0163155, IMG submission 148611) | Freshwater microbial mat bacterial communities from Lake Vanda, McMurdo Dry Valleys, Antarctica - Oligotrophic Lake LV.19.SP4.G1 | ecosystem: Environmental > Aquatic > Freshwater > Lake >... | reverse complement strand
AACCCGGTCAGCGGTGTCTTTTAATCCATTCACCAGCAAAGTGCCATTGACCACAATAGGAGCATCGGCATGAACATAAATACGGCAGCCTTTATTAATGGTCAATATTCGGTTGTTATTGATGAGCAAGGAACCAAGAATAACATAGGGGAGATCGTTATTCCAGGTCTCATTGGCTGTTACCACTTTATCCCGGAAGAAATGGGCGTTCTGTCCCCATGCTTCTAATTGAACGAATCGTTTATTGCCATTGAAACTTATTTCAATGCTGTCGCGGAGTATAAATGGCAGGGCGGCGGCACCAGGATTGACATTGACCTGCGCAAAAACATACAAACTGTCATTGGCCTCAATGTCGATATTATTGAATTGAGTACCCGGAGTTCCATCTACATTCATCCGGTAAACAGAAGCAGCGCCACCCATAAGCTTCAAGGAAGAGAGACGAAGTTTCTGGTTATTCTCATTGATGATTTTAAAGGTCCGGTAAGTAGAGCCTGCGGTGACAAATAACGTATCATACTTCAACGTGTCGGCGGTAACGATCAGCCTTGCATCGCCGGAAGTAATAAAAGAGTCCTTCCGGCAGGAAATAAGAACAAACAAAAAGGATATGGTAAGTACTGCAAGGGTCTTCATTGGTATCAAAAGTAAAGCTAAGAGTTGAAAGAGAAAAGGAGAAAATGAGCTAAGCATTGAAAGGTAATCCTGTTGAAACCGGTTTGACAATAATAAAGTGAATTTTCAATAACTCTTTTTCTTCCCTAACTCTTAGCTTAGTGGGATGCCACACACAGACTGGCGAGGCTTAACCGCACAGCTGAGCCCTTTAGCAATTCAGTTCCACATGCTTCGAATGTGGCCCCTGTCGTTACCACATCATCTACCAGTAATAAATGTTTATTGGTAATGGCAGCCGGATCGGAAAGAACAAACTTTCCTTCGATATTTTCCCATCGCTCTATTCTTCCTTTTTTGGTTTGCGTTTCGGTGTGCTGCGGACGGGTGACCACCTTATCCATCACGGGAATTTTCATCTGTTGGGCCATTCCTTCACATAAAACCATTGCCTGGTTGTATCCCCTTTTTTTTTCTTTGACGGGAAAAAGCGGCAAGGGGACCAGGGCATCTACTTCAAAGCGGCCGGATTGCTGGATCTGCTCTCCCATTATTCTGCCGAGTTGCAGGCCGAGATCCCTGTTTCCTTTATACTTAAGCTGGTGCAGGAGCTGTTGCAGCAGCGATTCCTTGGTAAAATAGAACTGGGCTGTTGCAACTATCAATGGCAAACGTCCCCAGAACATCTTCTCTACCGGGTTGTTGGCATGCTGCTCAAAATTAGTTTCTGGCATAGCCGCCATACAACGCATACACAGAACGGTCTTTTCATTGAGTGAATCACTGCCGCAGCCGGCACAAACATGGGGGAAGAATAAGTGCAGTAAGGAATCTCCTATTTCTTTTAGTGCAGGCACCTTCGAATTAAAAAAGAATAACGCACCTGTAAAGGTGTTTTTCAACAGGGAAAGCTGCTTTTTTCCTGATTATTTTTCAGGAAATTATTTTCTAGAACAAATATTGATACACTTCTTCCACTCTGCCCATCAACACTACATCAATAGTAAACTTATGTTTGCTTAACCCTTTCTGGTTGTATTTGGAAACAATGATCTTTTCAAAACCAAGTTTCTCAGCTTCTGCAATCCGCTGATCGATCCGGTTCACGGCTCTTATTTCACCACTGAGGCCTACTTCCCCCGCAAAACAAATATGTTGTGGCAGCGGCACATCTTCATAAGAAGATAGCAAGGCGCAAAGGACAGCGAGGTCAATCGAAGGGTCTTCTACTTTTATACCCCCCGCAATATTTAAGAAAACATCTTTCATCCCAAAATGAAAGCCACCTCTTTTTTCTAATACTGCTAATAACAGTTGTAAACGACGCAGGTCAAAACCACTAACTGTTCGCTGTGGTGTTCCGTACACCGATTGGGTGACCAATGCCTGTACTTCGATCAGTAAGGGACGCATACCCTCAATGGTTGCAGCAATGGCAATACCACTGAGTTGGTCTTCTTTCTGTGTAATTAATATTTCACTGGGATTTAGTACACCCCGCATGCCTTCATCGGTCATTTCATAAATACCTAATTCAGCGGTACTGCCAAAACGATTCTTCAGCGTTCTCAGGATGCGATAGGCATAATGCCGGTCGCCTTCAAACTGCAATACGGTATCCACCATGTGCTCCAGGATCTTCGGACCTGCAATACTTCCGTCCTTGGTAATATGACCGATCAGGAAAACGGGTGTATTGGTTTCTTTGGCAAAGCGTTGAAACTCGGCCGCACATTCCCGGATCTGTGATACGCTTCCGGGTGACGAATCAATAAAGGAAGTATGTAATGTTTGTATGGAATCAACAATCACCAGCTGCGGTTTCAGTTTTTTTATTTCCTGAAAAATAGTTTGCGTGGATGTTTCAGTCAGCAGGTAAAAGTTGGAAGCTGATCCAGCCGGGGCATTTTTATTGATCCGGTCAGCTCTCATTTTTATTTGCGGTTCGCTTTCTTCACCGCTTACATACAATACTGATATATCTTTCATCCATAATCCATTTTGCAGGAACAAGGTTGATTTACCAATACCCGGTTCGCCGGCAACCAATACCAAACTCCCTGGAACAATACCACCACCGAGTACCCGGTTGAGTTCGGTATCAACAGTGACTAATCTTTTTTCTTCACTGCTTTTTATTTCATGCAGGGAAATTGTTTTGCTGGTCCTTTTTTCTTCATTGTCCGCAGGATTCCGTGAATAATCTTTCCAGCTTGAATTATTTTTCGAATTATCTTTTTGTGTTAGTTCTTCAACGAAAGTATTCCATTGACTACAGGAGGGACACTGGCCGACCCACTTCACACTTTCATATCCGCAGTTCTGACAAAAAAAAGAGGTCTTGACTTTGCTCATACTGGTAAAATTAAATGATTGAAACCTGCCAATATCGATTAGCATTAAAATGTTTAAACAACGATTGATGATGAAGAAAATAGTTGACCAAAAAAATGAAATGAAGAGCAGGGAGAATGGAGCAAAAAATAATTTGTTTGGTGATCAGTTCTGTAAAAGTAAAAAGGGTCAATCTTACGATTGACCCTCTTACTTACTAACCCATTAAATTCTATTGCTAAGTTACAATTAAGCCCCACATTTCAAAATAATTTTTTCCGCCTGTGCATAACTTTCAGCAGGATTCAAGAGGGGAAATCGATTTTTTTTGCAGAAAAAAAATAGTACTTAAAATATTGATTATTAAATAATTATGAACTAATTGGCACAATGATTTAACTTGTTTTTTAACCTAATTATTATCCCGGCGTTAAGTTTTGGGATGACAAAAAGGCTGAAAAAACCAGCCCGGCAGGAATGGTTGCAAATTTGATATAAACAGGCATAACTAAACAGATTTTATTATGATGTCAAGTGAGATTTTTATCGTTTCGCTGGTTTTTTTGGGTATCAGTTTCCTGGTCTCGGCGATCCTGAAAAGTAAGTTTACCAGGTACAGCAAAATACCCCTGGCAAACGGTATGTCGGGCCGGGAAATAGCTGAAAAAATGCTAAAAGAGAACGGCATTTATGACGTGAAAGTGACCTCGGTCCAGGGCTTCCTGTCCGACCACTATAACCCTGTAAATAAAACGGTTAACCTGAGTCCCGAAGTGTACGAGGGAAGGAGTATTTCGGCCGCAGCAGTGGCTGCCCACGAGTGCGGCCATGCCGTTCAGCATGCTACTTCCTATGGTCCCCTGATGCTCAGGAGCAAGCTGGTTCCGGCAGTTCAAATGAGCTCCATGCTGGTGAACTGGATTCTGCTGGCAGGTATGATTGTGCTGGCAACTACCAAAAACCCCACGGTCTTATTGATCGGTATTGTGGTTATGAGTGTCACGGTACTTTTTACCCTGATTACCCTCCCGGTCGAGTTCGATGCCAGTAAAAGGGCCCTGGCCTGGCTGGATCATACCAATGTGACCAATCCGACGGAGTATCCCGGGGCAAAGGACGCCTTAAAATGGGCAGCAACCACCTACGTGGTGGCGGCTTTGGCCGCTGTGGTTACTCTTATACAATATATAATGATATACCTTGGAAGCAGGGACAGAAATTAAATGGGTGTAAAGTGGTTACCACTTATCACTTTTTGGAAAACTTAAAAAGAACGATGCAGCATTTAGCATCGTTTTTTTGTTATATAATTGTTAACTGGTATATTCGGGATTAAGTTTTATCAAAAGCAAAATTTTTATGCAAAAAAAATTACTATCACTGCTATCAGGGCTTTTGTTTTTCACCTTAATTAGTTTGGGGCAAAACAAAACAATTACAGGTAAAATAACCGATACAAAGGGAGGTACTCCTATAACAGGTGTTACCATTACTGTAAATGGACAGGCAGTAGGTGCCTCCAATGCAGACGGTACATTTAGTGTAAGTGTTCCTGCTAAAGCCAGAACATTTGTTTTATCTTCTGTTGGCTACAGCGATTTGGAAATACCTATTGAAACGGGTGAAATGGCGATTAAAATGGCAGAAGGAGAAAGTAAATCTCTTTCAGAGGTAGTTGTAACAGGTTACTCAACTATTCAACGAAAAAAATATTCGGGTTCCACTGTAAATGTGAATATAGAAGATATAAGGACGCAAACATTAGGTTCATTCGATCAGGCATTACAGGGCGGTGCACCTGGGGTTTCAGTAGTAGCCAATTCCGGGCAGCCCGGAAGAGCAGGTGAAGTAAGAATCAGGGGTAACGGTTCAATAAATGGCGGTAACAATCCTTTATATATATTAGATGGTATACAAATTAATGCGGCTGATTTTTCTAGCCTAAACCAGGGTGATTTTGAAAGGGTGGAGATTTTAAAAGATGCCACCGCAACAGCTATATACGGATCAAGGGGAGCCAATGGGGTAATTGTAATTACAACCCGCAAAGGCAAAGCCGGACAAATGAAGCTGAATTATGATGCGCAGGTAGGATTTAGCACATTGCCCGAAGACCGCATAACGGTAATGAACAGTAATCAGAAAATTCAGTATGAACTTGATAATGGCAATCCATTTGGATGGTCTCCAGCAGTGGCAGATAGTCTGCGCCAGGTAAATACGAACTGGAAAGATGCTTTATTAAGAAATGGCTTTACCCAGCAACATATGATAAGTGCCAGCGGCGGAACCGAGCAAACTCGTTTTTATGCTTCTGTCTCTTACATGGATCAGACGGGTACTGTAAAAGAAACCAGCCTTAAAAGATATACAGCAAGAATAAATGTAGACAATACTATCGGCAATTTTAAAATGGGTATGAACCTGATGGTTGGATTTTCTAAATTTTATAGTACCAATGAAACAGGTGCAGGTATTAACTCACCATTAAATGCACAACGCTGGGCCAACCCGTATGAAAGACCATATGATCCGGTGACCGGAGATTTTTCTCAAACCGGAGGAGGCCCGGGAAGGTTAACATCTGCCCAGCCAAACCCTGCTACGGAATTGTTTTTGTCACAAAGATATTTTCCGCAAACAAAGGGTGTAGGCACTGTTTATCTTGAGTATAATGTTCCCTTTGTAAAAGGACTAAGTGCAAGAACAAACTGGGGAGGAGATTATACATACGATGAGTCAACCATTTATAGGGATAGAAGAAGCTCAACAGGTGCATCAGCAGCAGGGGGGCAAGGAAGTTTATTCAGGCAGGCAGCCAGAAATTTCCGCTATACTATTACTACTTCTCTTAACTACAAGAAAAATATTGGCGATCATGATATAGAGGCAGGGGTTTATCACGAAGTATTGAAAAATGACTCCCGCAATATAAGTTTTACAGGATATGGTTTAACAAATGGCTTGCCTAACGAAGGTGGTATTACTGCTGGTAATGGTACTAATGGTTTTATTCCGGCAGTAGGTGGCGGAGGTAGCCAAAATGGCATTTTTTCTTATTTTACCACAATTAACTATGGGTATAAAAATAAATATTTCATAAACCTTTCAGGCCGCAGAGATGGGTCTTCCCGTTTCGGGCAAAATAACCGCTATGCTAACTTTGGTTCTGTAGGAGCGGTTTGGGTAGTTAAAAACGAAGCATTTATGGCAAATCAAAAGCTTTTTTCCGATTTGCGTTTAAGAGTATCTTACGGAACTACCGGAAACCAGATTACATCTGCGGGTGATTTTGGTTTTATTCCATTGCTTGCAAGGGCTAATTATGCTGGTGCCAGTGGTTTTACAGCTACAGCTGGTAATGCGGATTACAAATGGGAAACAAATCGTACTGCTAATATTGCTTTAGAATTTGGTCTTTTAAAAGGAAGGGTCTCTGGAACGTTGGAACTGTACAACAGAAAAACCAAAGACCTTTTCTTTGATCAACCCATTTCCGGAACTGCAGGTGTTTTGGGTGATAGAATTCCCGGTAACTTAGGTACCCTCCAAAATCAGGGAGTTGAATTTATGCTCCGTGCCGATGTTATTAAAACAAAAGATTTCAGATGGACAATAGAAGGAAACTTTACTTATAATCAGAACAAGGTACTTTCGCTACCAACAGACTCCGTGGACGATTTAAGTGGCATAGGCAGGTTGATCGTTGGCAAACCCATTAATAACTTATACCTGGTTCGCTATGCTGGTGTTAATCCAGACAATGGTGCGCCTTTGTTTTACAATCTTGATGGTAAAACAACCACAGAAACGTATAATGATAACCTGAGAACCTATCTGGGTACAGCTGATGCACCTTATTTTGGTGGATTTTCTACAACTGTTGCCTATAAGGGCTTTGATTTAAGTGCACAGGTAAATTTCTTTTTGGGAAGAATATTGTATAACAATGAGTATAAAAACCTGATGGAGCCATCTTATTACACAGATAACCTGCATACTGACCGGATAAGGGAATGGAGAAATCCGGGTGATCAAACTGAAATTCCAGGATTCCAATACGGTATTTTGGATAAGGCCGAAAACAGTAGCTGGATGGTTGATAATGGAGACTTCTGGAGATTAAGAAATGTAATGCTTGGTTATACTTTTTCTAAAGCACTTACCGATAAAATGAAGATTAAATCATTCAGAGTCTTTTTGCAGGGGCAAAATGTCTGGACATCTAGTAAAGTAAGATCATTTGACCCTGAAATTACGGGTCAATCCTTATCAGGAGCTTTTTATCCTGCTTTAATTCAGGGGACATTCGGCATTTCTGTTGGCTTTTAATTTTTAAAAACTATTTTATATGAATTTTAAATTGAAAAATATTATTATAGGCTTTGCTGCCGCTTCTTCCTTTCTTTTTAGCAGTTGCAGCCGTAAGGATACGGTTGATTTGATTCCTGAGTTTAATTATGATGCAATTACCAATCCATCCAGTATGGACCAGGTAGCGCAGGTGTTATTGGGGGCTTATGCAGGCTTCCGGTCTAATGATTATTACAGAACTGTCAATACATCAGGCCCCTGGTCGGTACTGCCAGATATGATGGCAGATGATTTGGCGGAAACGACCGAAAACCTTCCACAGGACAGGGCTATGACAGACTGGAACTATTTCCCGGGTACTGATCGTATACAACCATTGTTTAATGCTGCATATGTAATTATCGCCAGAACTAATATTGTATTAAGGGATGTAGATAAATTTACTACCGGATTAAACACCAAGTTAGCTAATCGGGTAAAAGGGCAGGCATTAGCCATAAGGGCTCATTGCCATTTTGACCTGCTTCGCTATTTCGGAACTTCGTTTGACAGAAATTCAACAACCGATCTGGCTTTGCCTTATGTTACAGAGTTTAACTTTTCGGCCAGTGCTAAACCAGCAAGGGCAAATAACAAAGACTACTATGATAAAATATTGGCAGACCTGGCAAGTGCAGCTACTTTATTGGCAGATATAGATAGACCTATAAACGGTTCGGGTAATAGTCGTGCATTTATGGACTTGGCTGCTATTCAGGCTATTCAGGCAAGAGTAAATTTGTATGCAGGTCAATGGGCTGCTGCTATTACAGCGGCATCTGCTGCTATTACAGCAAGACCATTAGTAACCATTGCGAATGCTGCTGACTATAGAGGAATGTATAACGAAACCTCGGCTGGCGAAATAATCTGGAATGTTCAGTTTGATGCCGGCCAGGGTGGACCCGGAGGGTCTTTATATTTCAAACCGGGTAACAGAAATTCATTCCGGCCTGCTGATGCTATTGCAAACTTATCGGGTACTTCGGGACTTATAAGAAATTCAGATATCCGCTATGCTGCTTTTTTTGAAGCTGTAAACAACTCAGGCAACGTACCCAGGCTTACAATTAAAAAATACAATGGTAAGGGTTCACAGTCTGACCTCGTATGCAATTTCCCTGTTTACCGTACCGGAGAAATGTACCTTATACGGGCAGAAGCCTACGCTAAAAGCAGCCAGGAAGCATTGGCCATGGCCGATTTGAATTTTTTACGCCGAAACAGAATTAATGGTTATGCAGATGAAGCTTTAACCGGTGCTACATTACTTACTGCCATTGCAGATGAAAGAAGAAGGGAGTTGGTGGCAGAAGGGCATCGTTTTTTTGATTTAAAAAGGCTGGGTTCTTCTGTAAGAAATATCAACCGGGGACCTAATTGTGGCAATAATGCAATTCAGCCTGCGGGCAAATGTATATTAGCAGGTACCGCAAGAGAATGGTCTTTACCAATACCGCTTAATGAAATGAACACCAATCCCAATATGGTGCAAAACCCTAATTATTAATAGAAAAAAACTGTTTGTATGAAAATAAATTTCACCAAAAAATGGATGGCTTTAGTAGTGGTTTTGCCATTTCTTGTCACCAGTTGTATTAAAGAAAAATACAAAATTGATTACGGTGCAGATAATACCACAAGGCTCATAACAGAGTTTACTGATGGGAAAAATGATATTAATACTCTTGCTATAGATGCAGCTACGGGAATAAGTGTAGTACCACTTACCGAAATAAGAGCCGTTACACGATCTGTAATTTCAAAGGGCTATACAGTTAAAATATCGCTTAACAATAGTCTTATAACTGCGTATAATACTGCAAATGGCACTGCTTTTGTAGCACCACCTGTTTCTGCTATTACATTAGAAACATTGGATTTTAATTTATCTGATCAGAGAAGAAGTGCTTTTGTAACAGCCCGTATTAACCCTACTTCTCTTCTGGGAAATTTGTATGCTATTGGTCTTACTATTACGCTGGTTGGCGATGGTGAAATAAGTCAGGTTGCAAAAAATGTATTAATAGCCATTTCTGTTAAAAATGCTTACGATGCTGACTATCGTTCTGTGGGTACAAGAACTTCCCATGGGGGACCTAATAATACATTTCCCATTACCGGCACATTTCCATACAACTATATAAAAAATTTAGCAACAGTAGATGCTACTACCTGCATAATGCAAACGGCAGATAATGTTGATGATATGTACATTAAAGTTAACCCGGATAATTCTGTAACTGTTTCTACTGTACCCGGCGGATTTGCCACCAGTAATGAGGGGCCTTGTACTTATAATCCGGCCACCAGAACATTCACTTTAAATTATAAATACTTTAACTCATCCGGTAATTACCGGAAAATGGTAGAGACCTTAGTAAGACAGTAAGCAAAAATTTTTCGGGAATGAGTTAAACTCTTTCCCGAAAATTTTCTTCGATTTTTATGCTATCAAATTTTCAAACTAACTTATGCAACAAATATTTACATCAAACAGGCAAATAAGAAACTGGAAAAGTTGGATAATAGCTACCGTAATTTTATTATCCGCATCTTTTGCTAAGGCACAGGTTCTTTTTAGCGAGTCTTTTACAACAGTAGTTCCTTTGCCGGCCGGCTGGGGGTCACAAAATCTCAGCAGTCCATTAGGTACCACTGGTTGGTTTCAGGGTAATCCTGCAGTTTTTCCAGCTAACAGTGGGGCTACTAATGCATACATAGGAGCTAGTTTTAATAATACTGCTGGTGCTGGAACAATCAGTAACTGGCTATTTACTCCGTCTATTACAGTTAAGAATGGCGATCAACTAACGTTCTTTACAAGAAAATCAACTCCTGCACCAGATGATTATCCAGACAGGTTACAGGTAAGATTAAGTACAAATGGAACCAGTGTAAACGTAGGTGCAACTGCTACAAGTGTTGGCGATTACAGCAGCTTGTTATTGGATGTTAACCCCACTCTTGTTGCAGGCGGTTATCCTTTGACCTGGACTAAGTTCACCGTTAATATTATTGGCGTTCCGGTACCAGTAACCGGCAGGTTGGCATTCCGTTATTTTGTTACAGATGGAGGGCCTGCAGGAAATAATTCCGATTTTATCGGTATTGATGATGTGGTGTATTCAGCCTTTACAGGACCATGTACCGGTGCGCCAACGCCTGGCAATACTATTGCAACACCTGCTTCTGTTTGCCCTAGCTTAAGTTTTTCGTTAACACTTCAAAACCCGCCTACAACATCCGGCAATACATATCAATGGCAGTCAGGACCATCTAATGTTGGCCCCTGGACAAATATTATCGGTGCTACTAATATTTCTTTAACAACTTCACAGGTAGTAGCTACCTGGTATCGTTGTAATGTAACATGTGTTGCTGGTCCTGTTACCACAACATCTAATCCTGTGCAGGTAAATATGAATCTTCCTACTGCCTGTTACTGTACACCTCCTGCCAGTAATTGTAGCTTTTCAGATGTAATTACCAACGTAAGTATTGATGGTATGTCTAATAGTTCCACTTGTTCTGTTGGCCCGCCTACAGGTTATGGTAACTTTACAACTACGGTACCTCCCGGTAATTTTTATTCTGGTGGTATAAATCCAATGAGGGTAACAGTAGGCCCTGGCGGTACAGAATATGTGGGTGTATGGATAGACTATAATAAGAGCGGTGGTTTTGAAGCGAATGAATTTACAGCATTAGGTAACGGTAATGGTGTTACGATTGCTGGGAACATTAACGTACCTGCTACAGCATTGCCTGGGGCTACCAGAATGAGGGTAAGAGTACGTTACAATACACCATTAACCAGTACTGATGACTGTGCTACTTATTCATTTGGCGAAACAGAAGATTACACGGTTAACATTTCTCCATGTGTGTCAGCAGTAGTAGTAACAGCACCCGCCAATGCAAGTACTTTTTGTAGCGGTGGTGCAACTTTTACTACTTCCATATCGGGTTCAGTAGTTAACTTTCAGTGGCAGGAAAAAATTGGTGCTGCTCCATGGGCAAATTTAAGTAACAGTGGTGTTTACAGTGGCGTTACTACTAATACACTTACACTTACCAATGTGCCCACTACCATGAGTGGCTATCAATACAGGGTTCTTTTCAGTGGTGCATGCACCTCTCCTGATTTTACTGCTGCAGCCACATTAACGGTAACACCTTTGACAGCAACCGTAAATCCAACTTCAGCGACTATCTGCACCGGCACTGTAATTCCATTAACGCTTACTAATGCTACCTCACCAACAACTGTAACTTTTACAAATAGTACGCCTCTAGTAATAACAGACGGAAATCAATTCGGAGTAATGAGTACTATTAATGTTGCTGGAATTCCTGCTGGCGTAACTATTAGCAATATAAGTGTAAGGCTTAATAGCCTGACACATACATACGTTGGCGATTTGGATATAAATCTGATTGCTCCTAATGGTGGTAATCTTAACCTTGTGGGTGGTTTGGATAATGGCGGTGGCGGAAATTCAAGCAATGATTTTACCAATACTGTTATAAGCTCCACAGGTACTGTTGCGCTAAGTGGTTTTGCTGCACCTCGTACCGGCACCTTTGCTGCAGATAGAAGAAATGGGTATGGTCCAACTGGTAATACGCAAACTACCAATAACTGGAATAACCTTACTTCTACTATGAATGGGGCATGGAAACTGGCGTTAGCCGATTTCTTTACCCCAGACCCTGGCACACTTAATTCATGGTCATTGATAATTACATATGGCTCTCCGGCAACGGGAGTTTGGACAGCTTCTCCTACTTCTCCAAATACCATGTTTACAGATAACCTTGGCACTGTGGCTTATATACCAGGCAGCCAGGCTACCACTATTTTTGTAAAGCCAACTGTTAATACTACTTATTCTGTGGTACATGCAAACAGTACCCCTTGTACAACACCACCAACAAATATTCCGGTTTCTGTCAGCAACCCTGTTACGAATGTTGTTAATCCGGTAAATGCAACTACCTGTATCAATGGTAATGTAACTTTTACCACAAGTGCTTCGGGTAATCCACTTACTTATCAGTGGCAAATAAGCACAAATGGCGGTACTACTTATACCGATATTGTAGGAGCAACTTCAGCTACGCTGAATGTAAACGGTGTGTTGTTATCTATGAGTAATAACAGATACAGAAGTGTAATTACGGTAGCACCATGTGGCTCTGTAAATACAACCGGTGCCATACTTACAGTGAATCCACTTCCTGTAATTGCGATTTCATCTCCTGTGATTTCATTGCTGCCAGGCCGTACTACCACTATTACAGCTACCAGCATTCCCGGGGCTACCTATTCATGGACGAGAAATGGAAAACAAGTTGGAGGTAATACCAATACTATACTTGTTAATGTTGATGGTGTAGGGGTATATAGAGCTACCGTTACGACAAATGGCTGTAGCAATACATCTGCCGAATTGTTTATTGGCTCAGAAGTATCAGACCGTTTATGGATTTACCCTAACCCTTCTACAGATGGTAATTTCCAGGTAAGACTGTATGATTTCTCTGGTACTAATAAAGAAGAGCGAATTATATCAATCTATAAGAATAACGGCCAATTGGTTACCAGCAAGGAGTTTTTCCTCCTTGAATCTGCTGGCCCTTACCAGGCTATGGATTTCAATTTGTCTAATCTTGCCGCTGGTATTTATATTGTTAAAGTATATAATAAGAGTAGCGGTAAGGTGGTGTCTGGTCAGGTTGTAATCAAATAGACAGAGTTACTCATATAAATACTGATAAAATCCGTTTTAATACATAGTATTAAAACGGATTTTTTTATTGCAGGGATTTGGAATAATTTTTTATGCTAAAAGGAGAGGATGTCTTCTGATTCATGGGAAATTGGTAAAGTGGTCAAAAATGCTTGGTAAAACTCTCCAGAATATAATACAGCAAAGGGTTTCAATTTGCTTGATTGAAACCCTTTACTGTATATTAATAATCTTTTATTTGAGATCAGAGTTTTATCTCCTCATCATGCTGGTCAAAAAATTTGTACTCGGTGAGGTGGTAGTTGCTATCTTGCTCCAGCCTTGTTTTTTGTCCGAATTTCTTTTTCCATTTAGCCATTTTGGTAGCCCAGGGCCAACCTTTGGAGAGGTAGGCGCAAACAATAGGATTAACAACCAACTTCAGGTTGCTATTTTTGTGCGTTATGAGATAGCTTAAATTCTTTTCAATTTCATCTTCGAGTAATAGTGTAGAAGAAATTTTGCCGGTGCCATTGCAGCTTGGACAAACCTCCTGCGTATTGATATTCATTTCCGGCTTCATTCGTTGCCGGGTAATTTGCATGATACCGAATTTGGAAATCGGTAATACGGCATGTTTGGCCCTGTCGGGTCCCATGAATTCTTCCATTCTTTCCACCAGCCTCCGTTTATTGTCCGGCAACTTCATATCAATGAAATCCACGACAATAATGCCTCCCAGGTCTCTTAACCTAAGCTGGCGGGCAATTTCTTCAGCTGCTTCCAGGTTTGTTTCCAATGCGTTTTGCTCCTGGTTATTACTGACGCTTTTATAACCGCTGTTCACATCAATGACATGAAGGGCTTCGGTATGCTCAATGATCAGGTAGGCACCACTATCCATATTCACCGTTTTACCAAAAGAGGATTTTACCTGCTTGGTAATACCGAATGAATCGAAGATAGGAGAGCCGTTCTGGTAAAAAGAAACGATCTCCGCTTTTTCTGGAGCGATGCGCTGAATGTAATTTTTGGTATCGGTAAATATATTACGATCATTCACCACGATCTTATTGAAGTCTTCATTCAATAAGTCACGTAACATACTCGTGGTCTTGTTTTGCTCACTCAGGATCTTGGCAGGAGCTACAGCACCTTTCAGGTTTTTCTGTATACTCTCCCACATTGTTACCAGCGCCGACAGGTCTTCATGCAGTTCTGCTGTATTTTTTCCTTCCGCGGCTGTACGCACAATGACACCGAAATTTTTTGATTTGATCGCTTCTACGATTTTCTGCAACCTTTTCCTTTCTTCGGAAGAATGGATCTTCCTGGAGACAGCCACAATATCATTAAAGGGAGTGAGGACAACGAAACGGCCCGGCAGTGAAAGTTCACAACTTAGCCTTGGCCCTTTGGCCGCAATGGGTTCTTTCAGAATTTGAACCAGGACATGCGGTTTGCCACCCAATACTTCATTGATCTTACCGGTCTTGACAATTTCCGGTTCGATAGTAAACTTGCCGAAATCAAGTCCTGTCTCCCCTTTATCCTGCATACACATATTGGTAAACTTCAGCAGGGATTTGGCGTAGGGGCTCAGGTCGGTATAGTGAAGAAAAGCATCCTTCTCAAAACCAACATCTACAAAAGCGGCATTCAGCCCGGGTATCAGTTTTTTCACCTTACCCAGGTATAGATCTCCCACGGCAAAACGGGCATCGCTTTTTTCGCTATGCAGTTCTACCAGCTTCTTATCCTCCAGTAATGCAATTTCTACACCCTGGGGAGCCGCATTAATAATAAGTTCTTTGTTCATTACAGCTTACATAAATGAAAACACCTTTTGCTGCAAGTGCTGGCTGCCGTAAATCCATACCGAATGCGGGGACATGATTTGGAGTACTGAGAGCAATTTGAGGGGTGCAAACTAGTACGGCAAACAACCAGTAAACTGAATTTCCTCCCGCCTGCGGCAGGAGGAAAGTTCGTTAAAGAACAGAAATTATTTATTTCTCTTCTTATGACGGTTCTTTCTCAGTCTTTTTTTACGCTTGTGCGTCGCAATTTTATGACGCTTCCTTTTTTTACCACAAGGCATACTCAAATAATTTTTTAATCTTGTTTATAATACGTTTCTATTCTTAGCCCTTTTACAGGCTTGTTTTACTTTTTTAATTCTGCTATCCTTTTTTCTATCGCCAATTTCAATTCAGCTTCTTTGGCAAAGGGTATACATTGCTGATACCAGCTGATGGCTTTTTTAGCATCTTTCATCCGTTCGTACACTTCAGCCAGCAATAACATGGCGTCTATATCGTCTGGTTTTAGACGATGCACCGTTTCTAAACGGCTGATAGCTTTATCATATTGCCCGGATAGCAGCGACCCTTTTACCAGCATCATATGAGCATACAGGTTGGTGCTATCTTTTTCAACTACTTCCCTGATCTTTAATATTCCCTCCATAGGTGCGGCGGAAATATTGCCGAACAGGTAGCAGGCGCCAAGGCCTACTTTAGCTGAATCATTATCCGGGTTGATCTTCAAAGAACGCTCAAACAAATCCTTGGCCTGCAAAGCTTTCCACTGTCTGCGTTGTTCTAAATCGTCATTTTGCAGGTTGTCCAAAAACAGTTGGGCGGCGAAGGTGAGCTTTTTTTCTGAATTTTCCAATCTGGCAGCTTCGGCATTGTACCAGGCATAGGGCTCAAAAATATGGGCGGAGTCGGCCCAAAACCGGGCTAACTGGTGATATACATGCAATTGCTGATCTTTTACATCGCCCCGGGTAATGGAATTTTCCAGGGTATTTATTCTGACAGCTTGTTCGGTGGTCAGTTGTTTTTTGGCCAAATTAAGGATTGTGTCGATAGTAATGGCAGATGCGACCTCATGGTTATGCCCGTCACCCGGCCCATGCTCTGTGGCTGCTACCGTTTTTTTGTTGGGGACCGTTCTGCCAAAAACAAAGATGCCCGCCGTTAATAATGCAGCGATGCCAATAGTGATTAATTGAGGTTTCTTCACGTTCAAAAATTTCAGGTGGCAAAGTTACCTCAATAGCCTGTATTAAAATGTAGAACGGGAAGGTTTATTAAGCATCGTCACCCGGGCCTGGGTCAGATTTGAGCTCCTTTAGCTTTTTTACTTCTGCCACAAATTCCTTAGCAGGTTTAAAAGCGGGGATATAATGTTCAGGGATATGTACTGCAATGTTTTTCTTGATGTTACGACCAATTTTTGCAGCTCTTTTTTTTGTGATAAAGCTGCCAAAACCCCGGATATAAATGTTTTCACCAGCAGCCAGGGTGTCTTTTACCTCTTTGAACATAGTTTCAAGAGTAACAAGCACATCTACCTTGGGGATGCCTGTTTTTTCAGAAATCTGATTGACCAGGTCGGCTTTTCTCATTGTTGCGGGTTTTTAGTGATTTTACGAACACCAATTTATGACAAAATAATATGATAGTCAACTAAATAGGAATAATTTTTTCAACCCCTTTAGCATTCTTCCGTTTAAAATGACGGATATTTAGCGGCTTAAATCAACCCAGTACTAGTATTTTTCATGAAAGAAACCGCCCAAAAAGAAGCGAAAACCGGATTTGCCCCTCTTTTATTAAAATGGAATAAAGAGAAAAATAGTCGGCAAATGCCCTGGAAAGGTGAAAAAGACCCTTACAAGATATGGCTCAGTGAGATTATCCTCCAGCAAACCCGGGTTGAGCAGGGACTGGCCTACTACAACACATTCATCAGCACATTCCCCGATGTACATAAACTGGCAAGGGCAAAGGATAAAAAGGTCTTTAAGCTATGGGAAGGGTTAGGCTATTATACCCGGTGCAGAAACCTGCTGGCAACTGCCCGCCACATTTCAAAAGAATTTAAAGGAAAATTTCCTTCCACCTATGAAGATATAAAAGCATTGAAAGGGATTGGTCCATATACGGCAGCAGCTATTTCTTCTTTTGCTTTTAACCTGCCGCATGCGGTGGTTGATGGAAATGTATTCCGGGTACTTGCCAGGGTTTTTGGAATTGACTCACCGGTTGATTCAACAGCCGGTAAAAAATTATTTACAGCATTAGCGGATGAACTAATTGACAAAAAACAACCCGGTTTATACAACCAGGCTATCATGGATTTCGGTGCCGTTATTTGTAAACCGGCTCTACCGCTTTGTACCGGCTGTGTTTTCAATAAACAGTGTGTTGCCTTACGCAGTAATAAAATAAATGAGTTGCCGGTAAAAGAAAAGAAAATCAGTATCCGGAAACGATGGTTTTATTATGTAGTGCTGGAATATAAAAATGAAATAGCGATCCGTCAGCGAACGGAGAAAGACATCTGGCAGGACTTGTATGAATTTCCTTTGGTAGAAGCTGAGGGGGAACTGGATAAAAAGAATATACTCCTGCAGGTCAAAAAGAAAAAATGGATCCTGGCTAACCAATTCGAACTGCTGACCATTTCCCCGCTTTTCAAACAGCAATTGTCTCACCAGTTAATAGCTGGTCAGTTTATAAAAATACGACTGCTGCAAAAGATAAACCTACCTCATAACTGTTTGTGGATCCCCAAAAGGAGTGCGGGTAAGTATGCTTTCCCCCAATTCATCAACCAGTATCTCGGGGAAAAGGCAGGGCAACAGCGTTTATTCTGATAACAGGGACTAATTTTTTGCTGATTTCCTCTCAAAAATATTTTAACTTTAAAGAGCATTTAGAGCCTGCAGACGATTTTCTTAACCTAAAGAATAAATGTATGAGAGGCATAAACAGAGTCATGCTGATCGGCAACCTTGGTAAGGACCCCGATGTTCAGCACCTGGAAGGAAATATTGCCGTTGCTAAATTTCCACTGGCTACTACCGAAACGTTTAAGGACCGTACCGGCAAACTTATATCCCAAACGGAGTGGCACACAGTAGTGCTTTGGAGAGGGTTGGCCGAGCTGGCACAGAAATACCTCCACAAAAGCAGTCTGGTTTATATAGAAGGAAGGTTAAGAACCCGAAGCTGGGATGATAAGGATGGTAACCGGAAATTTGCGACCGAGGTCGTAGGCGATAATCTCATTATGCTGGATAAAAGATCTGATGGCAGCAGCTCACCCGGTGAGGCCGGTGGTATTGAAGGAATGGGTGGTGATATGCCGATGGGTGATCCTTCTGAAAATCTTCCTTTTTAGCCATAAGTAGTAAAAGCAATAACTTTGTTTCAGGAGTGTTGATGTATCCCACAAAGACACGGAGACAACAAAGAATAAGCAGTAAGGTTCTTTGTAAACTTAGCGGCTTCGTTGGACTTTTATTTGTACAACACTTTTAAAGAAATTGATTAACAAAACCTCTTGCTTTGGAAACCCATTCGATACTTTTTTCCATAACTGATTATCTCTCTCATGTTTTTCTCTCGGTGAATCCACAGGGAACTACTTTCCTGGTTATTACTTTAATTGTTTTAATACTCCTCACATTTACGATCTCCGGGGCAGAAGTGGCCTTGTTTTCTCTCAATAAGAAAGATGTGAATATGCTGAAAACAAAACAGCATATTACAGCCAAACGCATCGTTAACTTACTGGAAGAGCCCAAAGAAGTATATGCCTCCCTCTTGATAGCGGGTACCCTCGTAAATATCTGCATCATTATACTGTCCAATTACCTGATCAATGAGCTTGTTTCATTTGGTAAAATTGGCGCGATGGCAGAAATGCTTTTAAAAGTGATCGCCATTGCTTTCGTGTTGGTTTTTATCGGCAAAATATTTCCGAAGGTTTGGGCAGCACAAAACAATTTACGTTTTGCATATGGGGTTTCTTTTATTGTAGAAGGATTGCACCTGCTGTTGCGAAGGGTCAGTAAATGGATCGTTAAACTGGCTGATAAAATAGGGAAGGGTGCAGGTGCAGACAGGACCGAAGCCATGAGTATCCGGGAGCTCGATGAGGCCATTGATATTAAAACGGATGAGGAAGCCTCGCTGGAAGAAAAGAATATCATGAAAGGGATCGTGAAGTTTGGTAATATATCTGTCAAGCAGATCATGCGGAGTCGCCTGGATGTCAGCGGCATCGAGTACAACTCTTCTTTTGGCGATGTCATCAGGCGGGTAGAGGAGCTACACTATTCCAGGTTACCTGTGTATAAAGATAGCCTGGATGAAGTAGCCGGTATGATCAATACCAAAGATCTGATCCGGCATTTGCATGAACCCGAAAACTTCGACTGGCACCCGTTGATGCGGCAGCCTTATTTTGTACCGGAACCTAAATTTATCGAAGACCTGCTGAAGGACTTCCAGCAAAAGCATATCCATTTTGCCGTGGTGGTGGATGAGTTTGGCGGTACGAGTGGTATAGTAACGATGGAAGATATCCTGGAAGAAGTTATCGGTGATATCCGGGATGAGTTTGATGATGAAGAAAGCAATAACTATAAAGTAGACGATAATAACTATATATTCGAAGGCAAAATAATGATCCATGATGTTTGCAGAATCATGAAGCTGCCGGTTGATACTTTTGATAAAGTAAGAGGGGAGAGTGAATCGCTGGCAGGACTGATACTCGAAGTGGCCGGCGAGTTTCCTACGGTAGATTGGGTAATACCTTGTGGCGATTTTGAATTTGGTATCATGCAGACAGATAATAACAGGATACAGCTGGTAAAAGTAACGGTTAAAAACAAAGAGTGATCAACCATGAAAAGCGTTCTATACATACTATTAATTTGTACGGTGTTTGGCGGCTTTATGGTAAGTTCCTGCAACAGTGATTATTCGTCCGGCAAGAAGAAAGGATATTTTCATATTGACTTTCCTGATAAAAAATACCAGGCTTTTGATGAGCCGGGCTATCCTTATAAATTTGAATATCCGGTGTATGCCCGGGTAACCAAAGACTCTACTTTTTTTGATGATAAGGCTGGCGACTGGTGGGTGAATATCGATGTGCCCCAGTTTGCCGGGAGAATTTATATCAGCTATAAAGCCATCGGGGGTCGAAATAATTTTGATTCATTGGTGCGGGATGGTTTTAAGATGGCGTATAAGCAACATGTCGATGTGTCAACCGGTATTGAAGAAAGCCGGATACTGACGCCGAATAATGTAGAGGGTATGTATTTTGACCTGGGAGGGAATACAGCTACAGCCAACCAGTTTTTTCTCACCGATTCTACCCGGCACTTCCTGCGGGGGGCTTTGTATTTTGATGCTGCTCCCAATGCTGATTCGCTGGGGATCGTTAATGATTTTCTGAAAAAAGATCTTCAGCACCTGATTAATACACTGCAATGGAAACCTGTCTTGCCGGTAGGGAAATAAAAAACCCCGACGGACACGGTCGGGGCATGGAGTAAAGCAGGGTACTGCTTTCTGCCATGGTCTGTTGCTGACAGTAATTAAACTGTATGCAATAAGCATTACTGTAAAAAAGCAGACCGAAACAGGATACTGTAATGCTACTCTTTATTGTCAGTTTTCTTTACGTCCGTCTTAGCAGGTTCCACCAGGTTTATTTCTTCTGGTTCCCTTAACGGGGCCCGGCTGAAAAGTTTGGTGTTTAACCTCTTTTTCTTCTTTACTATTTTCTTCTCGATATTGCTGTCACTGGATGGCGTAACATTTACTGATGACTTTTCGATCACTTTTACTTCCCTGGTATCGACCATTTCATCCGCCGCTATGGGCTCAATAATGGGTAGGATATCTTCTTCTTTCGGGGCCAGCTTCTTTTTTCTCACACTCTTTTTACCGATCACATTCTCTTTTATAACAGCCGGCTCTGTTGTCTTTTTCTCTTCTACCACCGGGGCGGTTCTTTTTTCTTCCACATACATTTCCTTGAATTCTTTTTTACCCTGGGTCTGTTTGTAATCTACGAACCCGTAAATGCTGGCACCGATCATTAACGTGGCGCCGACGTACAAGATTGATTTCATGTGATTAATTTTTATTGTTTTTAAATGGCCAATGAATGGTTAGTTATGTCGTAAATGATCTTAAATATTTTTTACTCTGCCGGTATACTACCCATTCCACGAAAAGCATATTACCGATCACACTGATCCAGAGGGATAATTCATAGTTTTCGAGGTGACCCCAATCCAGTAAGTAGAATACAATATGGTAGAGCCGGAATGTAACAGCCGTCATGGCCATCGCATAGCTGCGCATCATCCAAATTTTATGGGCCACCACATTTTTTTTATGGATCGTTGTTAATCCATACAGGGTGGTAACAAACCACCAGCCTGCCATGAACATAAACAACGCTCTTTCCCAAAAACTTCCTTTGGCGAAAAATGACATGTACAGACCGGTCGGTGCTCCCAAAAACAGGACCACAAAAACATACATCTTACCTGAAAAACGGTGGATTGCTTTTGACTTTTTCAGGATATATCTCGAAAATTGGATAAGGGCGGTGCCGATACAAAGTGCTCCGGCAGCGATATGAATATAAAAGCAGGTATTATAGAAATTACTTTGAAAAAGAAAGCTTCTCTCTACTATAAAATCAAACTCCTTGCTAAAGGAAAAATAAGGTAATGTATTATAAATAAGGAGGAGGCTAAAACCCACCACCGGCACCCAGAACAGCATCTGAAAAAAAACCTTCGCCGATTTTTGAAGGGTGAGTATTCTTGTGTTTTGCATACAGCGCTTTGTGATATTGGGAAGATGCCGCTGTGAAAAGCTCTCCATAAAGACAAGCTGTTATTTAATTGTTAAAGGAATTTTACAATTAGTTGATTGTTTACTAATTTCAATGCCAACACCCGAATTATGAACATTTTCCAGAAAATTTTACAGTTTATTTTTCCCTTTGTAATCAACAGTGCTGCCTTTTCTCAGGAAGCTGCAGCCGTAGATTCCCTAAAGAAAGTTTTTGAAAAAGCTACTACTGCAAATGAAAAAGTAGAGAGGTTAGATGAGCTAAGCCGGGTAATGATGAATGTAAATCCCAAGGAAGCCGATGAGTATGGCAGCAAGCTGATAGCGGTGGCCGAAGAATCAAGGGACCGGGAGCTGATGTTTAAAGCCTACCTCTCAAACGGTATACGCTGCACTTATTTAGCCCAGCAGAAAGCCTATTCCAAAAAAGCAATTGAATTTTATAATAAGGCACTGGAGCTGGCCCGGCAAAACAGGATGGAAAAGCAGGCGGCCGAAGCACAAATGTACTTGTCTGGTATTTATCTTTTAATACCAGATAATGAAAAAGCTTTATCCTACGCCACCCAGGCATTTTCTCTTGCCTCTACTCTTTCCAATGATAGCCTGCGGGCAGAGGGGCATAATACGTATGGCCAGGTTTACAAAGCCCGGAATGAAAACATACTGGCACTCCGCAATTTTCTAAACGCCTTAAGGATTGCGGAGAATATTAAAAATAATTCGCTTATCAGAAATTGCTACCTGCATCTTTCAGATTTTTATTCCTCCATTGAAGATTATGACAAGTCTATTGATTACATGACATTGGCTTACAAAAAACTGGACGACATCAACGAAAAAAATATACCCTATCAAAAAGTAATTTATACCAATAATATCGGAAGCTTATTTGCTTTTAAAAAAAATTATGACATCGCCATCAGCTATTTTGAGAAATCTATCCGGATGGCAGATTCCTTAAAATTCTCTACATTAAAAATACCTGGCTATGTTAGTTTGTTAAACCAATACCTGCGAATAGATGAACCACAAAAAGCATTGACCTACCTAAACTCATCTGCGGGAGATAATTTAAAAAAATACCTGGGCATTTTTGGCATGTCCTCTGTTATTGATCAGGCCTATGGTGTAATTTATACAGAGCTTGGCCGGTTTGATTCCGCCGGGATGTTCCTGCAGAAAGCAAGACCGATGTTTGAGAACACTACCAATGAAAGCAATAAAGTTTTTTTTACGTGCAACTGGCTTCTTTCTATAAAAAATCAGGTGATAAAAAGAATGCAATAGAGTACTACCTGCGGGTAAAAGAAATCAGCGAAAGAAATGGGTTACTCGAAAATGTAAAAGCTGCTTCCAAACATCTTGATAGTTTATACACTGAAACAGGAAATGCGCCGCTGGCTGGAAAATATAAAGCCATATACTATCAGTACAAAGACAGCGCCGAAACCCTGAAAAGAGAAAAAGAGTTGACCCAGGTCGAAGCTGATGATGAGCAACAACGGCAGGAAAAATTAGAAAAGGAAGCAGAAGAGCTGAAACGGAGAAGGAACAACATTCAATATCTTGGTATTGTAATCGGCATTATAGGATTGTTTATTGCCTTGGTGGTTCTTGGTATGTTTAAAGTATCCTCCGGCCTGATAAAAGCCATTAGCTTCTTTGTGTTCCTGATGCTGTTTGAGTTTATATTCCTGATATTCAAAAAAAATATTTACTCCATTACGCAAGGTGAACCCTGGAAAGACCTTGCCTTTATGATTGCTCTGGCAGCCCTGTTGGTGCCATTGCACCACTGGCTGGAGCATAAGATGCTGGATTATCTTACTTCTCATAACCGGCTTACATCTGCAGGACTTCACATAAAAAGAAAATTATTCCGTCGAACAAAACAAGGAGAACCATAAGGCAGAGCTTACCTTTGCAAAAATGAGAAAACTGTGATTGTAATTGATAATATACTGGTTAGTGAGGATGTTGTAGATAAGCAGTTTGTATGCGACCTGGGCAAGTGCAAAGGGGGCTGTTGTGAAGATGGAGCTGCCGGTGCCCCCCTCGAAAGAGAAGAACTCAAGATTATCGTTGATCATTACGAGAAAGTAAAACCCTACCTGACCAGCGCTTCGATCGCTGAAATTGAGAAGAAAGGTTTTTATGTTTTTGATACAGAGTTTGAATGGGTAACACCCACTCTGGATAGTGACAACGAAATATGTGTGTATGGTACCCGGGGAGAGAATGGAATTATCAAATGTGCCTTTGAACAAGCCTATAATGACAAAGTGATAGACCCGATAACTATCGGGTGGAAAAAACCGATCAGCTGCCATCTATATCCTATTGTTGCTAAAAAGGGTAAACAAGGTGATTATGAAAGAGTCAACTATGAACCCCGGGAGCAAATGTGCAGCCCCGCCTGTGCTTTGGGAGAAAAACTGAAAATACCAGTGTACCAATTTTTAAAAGAGCCCTTGATAAGAAAGTATGGAGAGGATTTTTATACAGCACTGGATACAATTGCAAAAGGGGAATGGGAAGAAATTGATTTTAAAGAATAGATTTTTTAATAAACGGAACCGATCAACTATTTAACCTGTTAACGTGAAAGAAATAGCCTCCAATTTTATTACCAGCAGCACCGTGAAGTCGGCTGATAAAGAGCACCGGCGCAAGATCAATTTTAATATTGGTAAGTATAACGCATCTGTACCCCAGGGGAAAATGCAGTTTGCTGATATTCACCTGGCCCGGGAAAGAGCCAAGAATATCAAATGGAAGGCTATTGAGAACCTGGATAAGCAACTGGAAACATTTGAAGCGGTGATTACCCGCCGGGGTGCAAAAGTGATCTGGGCCGAAGATGCCCAACAGGCACTGGACGCCATTCAAAAGATTTGTGAAGAAAAGAAATGTAAAATACTGGTGAAAAGCAAGAGTATGGTGACGGAAGAAATTCACCTGAATGATTTTTTAGAAAAGAACGGAATTGAAAGTGTAGAGACCGATCTCGGAGAATATATCCAGCAATTAGATGGGGAAACAGCTTATCATATCGTTACTCCGGCCATGCATAAGAGCAAGGAAGATGTGGCAAAATTGTTCGCCGAAAAATTAGGAACAGACCCCAAAGCGACACCCGAGCAACTGACCCTGGTAGCCAGGGATATTCTTCGTGAAAAATATGTGCAGGCAGAAATCGGGGTGACCGGTGCTAATTTTATTATTACCGATATCGGTGGAATTGCGGTGACGGAGAACGAAGGTAATGCCAGGTTGAGTTGTTCCATGCCCAAAACGCATATCGTCATTGCAGGTATTGAAAAAGTAATCCCTTCAATGACAGACCTCGCCCTGTTCTGGCCGCTGCTGTCAACTTTTGGTACCGGTCAAAAAGTAACGGTGTATAATACGATCATCAGTGGCCCGCGACAAGCCAATGAAACCGATGGACCGGAAGATATGTATGTGATACTCCTGGATAATGGACGTACCAATATCCTGGCCAATGAAAAGCAACGGGAAAGTTTATACTGTATTCGTTGCGGAGCTTGTTTAAATGCCTGCCCTGTCTATAAAAATATTGGGGGTCACACGTACGCTACACCCTATAGCGGCCCGATTGGTTCTGTGATAACCCCGCACTTAAAAGATATCGGCGATTGGAAACATCTTAGTTATGCATCTTCTCTTTGCGGTAATTGTACCGAGGTATGTGCCGTAAAGATCAACCTGCATGAATTATTATTGGAAAACAGACATGAAGCAGTAGAAGAAGGGCATAGTTCCTTTGGCGAAAAGATGGCCTGGAAAATGTGGAAGCAGGGAATGCTCCGCCGTAAATGGATGAACATGGCAGGTGGTGCTACCAAGAATTGGGTAGTGAACAGTGTAGTGAAGGGTTGGAAAGAACACCGGGGTAAGATGGAATTTCCCAAAAAATCATTCAATCAGTTATGGAAAGAAAAGTATGGTAATTCTAAATAAACTTTCCCTTCAATCACTATTGCAGGGAAAGTTGTCAAGCTTGTTATTAACTCTTCTCTTTTTCTTTTGCTTTGTATAATATAGCTAATATCCCTTTTACTTCCTGTGGGTTTTTATTAAGCTCCAGTGCTTTTTCCAAAACAGCAACAGCTTTTTTAGTATCGCCGGTTTCATAATAGCCTTCTCCGAGACTTGAAACCACATTAGCTGATTCCGGGTACAGGTTATAGTTGACCTGGAAGATCTTTAATGCCTCTTTTTTCTGCCCTTGTTTTAATAGTAAATAACCGAGGCTGTTTAATTCGTTTTCATCATTCACCAATAGTTTGAGTTGCCTTGCAAGGCCGGCCACACTTATATTTTCATCCATCATTGTTCCTTCAGCCAGCCACCGTGCAACGGAAGCGAAAGAGCGGTAATTGGGTATATACGATTGATTACCCAGTATGCTGAGTAAGTCTTTTTCCAATGAAAAAACCGGGAATTCATTGATGCGGCTGGTTTCTACTCCATTTTTATAAATGATGAATGTAGGTACCCGGAATATACCCAGGCCTGCTTCTTCATGTTGCGGACTTTGTTTTACAAGCGAATCCCCGTTACCAACACCTATCAGTTGTATTTTTTTATCAGGGAATGAAATGGCTGAGAGTAGTTTTAAAAAACGGGGTACTTCTCTTTTGCTATCACCGCACCATGTTCCAAAGAAAATTTTAATACTGATATTGTCGAGGTTCTGTTTTTTAAGGGTTGCTATGGCGGTGATATTGGGCTGGTAACTGTCGTAATTAACAGTAAACCACTTAGCAAAGGGATCGACCAGCAGGCTGTCTTTCGTGGAACTGCCATAAAGGATCTTTGTTTTCTCCGCTGTTGTTTGTGCTGTGACAGTATGCGAGAGTGTTACTAATAATAAACAGATTATTTTATTCATAAATTATTTTTAAGATTACCTGAATAGATATGTAAATGAAATGCGTATCCATCCGTCTATACAGCAGGCATTTGCAACAACGGATGACATTGATTAATTGAGGATGATATTCTGATCAGGTAGTGGGTGGTTGCCAGGGTTTGGGATAATTACCTTCCAATTCATCTACACTGGGAAATGGATTTTTTTTTAAGCAGGCCAGTTTGAAGGACAGATCAATAGCAACTAACCGGGCAGCAGTAAATAATTCGTCCAGATGAATATGGGTATGAACTTTTGAAAGAGGGGCTTTGTTGCTATCCGGGTTATCAAAACCAGCTTTTTTTTCACAATCACATTTGTCAGTACTTGTTTTGAAAATATTAGTGAATTTACATTCGAGGTAGCTAAGCTGCCTTGCATATTGGGAGAAGGCAAACAGGCCGATAAGCAGTATCGCAGATAATTTTTTCATCCCGTGTGAATGATGGTTTTGATTTTGAGAAGCCCTTTTGAAGCTTTTCCTCCGGAATAGACGGGCAGGCGGCCAAAAGGATGCATAAAAGACAAGAAAAATAAGCTGATCGTTACCGGGTTGTGCCCGGATAAGTATATTCGTTTGACGAAGCAGAAGCAACATGATCATTTACAGTTCAACCATAACAAATCGGCTACGCTACATCTGTGATTTTATCGGTACAGAACTGGTAGGGAAGCCATTTCAGCTTACGGACAGGAAAGAGGAATTCCAGGATTTTCCCGGCCCCCGTATTAATTATAGTGCTGAAAAATTGACGGTAGGTGAGTGCTGGCTTCAGCCACATACCTTATTATTTGAACAGGGAATTCAATTACAGCCTATTGAATGTTTTGAAGTGAATGGTCAAAAAGCTTTTTTTAAAACGGATGGCGATTTCGAATTTGATTTGTTCGCAGCAAGTTTTTATTTACTGAGCCGTTATGAAGAATACCTGCCCCATGAAAAAGACATGTATGGCCGCTATGCCCATGAAAATTCACTGGCTTTCCGTGAAGGGTTTCTCAACATCCCCTTAATTAATGCCTGGCTGGAAGATATGAAGCGATTACTGCAATCAAAGTTTCCCAACTTTATACCTCAACGTATCAACTTTAAACTACTTCCTACCTATGATATTGATGAAGCGTGGTCGTATAAACATAAGGAGTGGTGGAGAAGTGCCGGGGCGGCTGTCAAGGATCTGTTGAAAGGGAAATGGCATAAATTTTCATTGCGACGAAAAGTAATGGATAACCAGGTAAAGGATCCTTATGATTCCTATGATTGGCTCAATAACCTGCACCTGCCTACTGCAATTAAACCTATTTACTTTTTTTTGGTGCCCGGTAAAACAGGCCGATACGACAAGAATATACTGCCTGCCCAAAAGCCCTTGCAGTCATTAATACGGCAGCATGCAGAAAAATATAGCATTGGCATTCATCCTTCCTGGCAAAGTGGGGATGATCCGCTCCTGATAAAAAAAGAAATACAGACCCTTGAGCAAATCACTACGTTAAAGATCAGTTCCTCCCGCCAGCATTTTATCCGGTTTACATTACCGCATACATTCCGTCATCTTGAAGCGGCTGGCATTACAGATGATTTTTCCATGGGCTATGGCACGATCAATGGTTTCAGAGCCTCGGTCGCTTCTTCATTTTATTGGTATAACCTCGAAAAAGAAGCAGCTACCTCTTTGCTTATACACCCGTTCTGCTTTATGGAAGCCAATTCTTTTTTTGAACAACATTTTTCTGCCCGACAGGCACTGGAAGAAATGAGGCAGTATTACCAGCAGGTAAAAAAAGTCAACGGGACCCTTATTACTATCTGGCATAACTCTTTCCTGGGTACAGATGAGCGATTCAAGGGTTGGAAAGAAGCGTATTACCAGTTTATCCAGGAAGTTGCGGGGTAAGTACTTTTTTACATCCCCTCCGTTTCAGGTTGCTCAGGGGCCGGTAAAGCTCTGAATGCTTTATTGACCAGGTACACACCCAACAACGTGACCAATCCTCCTACGGTAATAAAGATCGTAACCTTTTCATTGAAGATCAACCAGCCGCAGAGCACAGCTACCATTGGATTTACATATGCATAGATCGATGCCTGCTCGGTAGGAAGATTTTGTAAGGCATACAAATAACAGATAAAAGCAACCAGCGAACCAAAGATGATGAGGTAGGCGATAGAAGCCCACGACTCCCAGGGGATAGCTGTAAGAGGAATCGTGTTACCGGTAAGGCTCGTAAAAGTAAAGAGAGAAATACCCGATATGAGCATTTGCAGGCCAAGACTGAAATAAGGATTAAACCGGGCTGCCTGTTGTTTGGTATACAGCGTAGCAAATGCCCAGGTCCAGGTAGCAATAAGAGATAGAATGATTCCAAACCGAAAATCAGGAATAAAGAAATCCTGCAAGTGCTCATAAAAGATAACACATACACCGGCGAAGCCCAGCAATAGACCAAGGAGGGCTTTTTGCGGAATTTTTTCTTTGGAAATGAATAAGCCGATGATCACCAGCCACAGCGGGAAAATGGCGCCCATGATTGAGCCCAATCCTGCTGAAATATATTTTACCCCCCAGGTACTGAGACCGTTACTCATGATAAAATTCAGGAAGCTCAGGACCAGCACCGGTATCCATTCTTTTCCTTTGGGCAGGGGAGCTTTTTTATACAAAAAAAATCCTACATACAAAGCACCTGCTATCAGTTGACGGATAGCAGCGAGTTGTAAGGCCGGCATATGCCGAACACCTTCTTTAGAGGCGATCCAGGTAGTGCCCCAAAAAAAACAGACGAGAGCCAACGCAAAAATAGCTTTTGACCTTGTTCCTTTTTTATGGATGGTCAAAGGGTTGAATACCGCTAACTTTTTTAACGAGTCAGCAGAAGATTGAACAATAGTTTTATGAAAATCAAATAAGTTCATTAATGTTTAAAGTGGCGTAAACCCGTAATCACCATCGCCAGGTTATTTTCTTTACAGTAGTCGATGGAATCTTTATCCCGAATGGAACCGCCGGGTTGAATAAATGCTGTTACACCAGCTTCATGCCCCATTTTTACACAATCATTGAAAGGAAAGAAAGCATCACTGGCCATTACTGAACCTGCAAGGTCAAAATTGAACTGGTTGGCTTTTTCAATGGCCTGTCGTAAGGAATCGATCCGGCTGGTTTGTCCGCAACCCTTACCGATCAGTTGTTTATTTTTTACCAGGGCGATTGCATTAGATTTTAAATGCTTACAGACAATATTTGCAAAGACAAGGTCCTCTTTTTCTGCTGCAGTTGTTTCCCGACCACCCGCTTCATTCCATTCAGCATAGTTGCCTTCATCAGTTCCCTGTATCAGAACGCCATTGAGTAATGATCTGTACATTTCAGTAGAGGAACTTGTGCTATGTGCTTTGTATCTTAATAATATCCTGTTCTTTTTTGATTTCAATATAGTTAATGCATCTTCATTAAAACCCGGAGCGATCAATACTTCAAAGAAAATTTCATTGATGGCTTCGGCGGTAGCTTTATCGATGCTGCTATTACAAACCAATACACCACCGAATGCGCTTTCGGGGTCACCTACCAATGCGGTATCCCAGCTTTCTTTTACTGTGGGACGTTGCGCAATCCCACATACATTGGTATGTTTTATGATGGCAAATACAGCCTCCCCAAACTCCTCCGCAGGAGGGGCTTTAGACCCCGATAGTTTGGAAACGGATTCTGCTTCTGCAGACTTCAGAAACCCTCCTTTTGAGGGCACGGAAGCATCTTTGATCAATTGCATCGCTGCATCCACATCCACCAAATTATTATAAGAAAGTTCTTTGCCGTTCAGCTGGTCGAAAAGTGTATTCAAATCGCCATAAAAAACTCCGGACTGGTGAGGATTTTCACCGTAGCGCATGGCTTTGGGATTGGTAACAGATTCCAGGAAGTATAAGGAGCCGGCCGGGCCTGCCTGTCCTGCAGGCTGGTTGAAATATTTTGCTATTGCCACATCATAATGGGCCACCACTTCAAAGGCTTTGGCTGCAAATGATTTTCGTTGCTCAAGGCTGGTACTGCCCTGTTGATCTTTCAGCAACTGTTCCAGTTCGCCATAGTCCTTTTTGGCAGCTATCACTACCACATCTTTAAAGTTCTTGGCCGCTCCTCTTATCATAGAAGGGCCGCCGATATCAATTTTTTCAATGATGGATTTTTCATCTAAAGTGGAAGCAACGGTTTCTTCAAATGGATAGAGATCCACGATCACGAGGTCAATTTCAGGGATCTTGTACTGCTTCATTTCCTGCACATGGGTGTCATCATCTCTTTTGCCCAGTATACCACCAAATACAGAAGGGTGCAGTGTCTTTACCCGACCCCCCAGAATGGAAGGATAGCTGGTCAGGTCTTCCACAGGTATCACTTTCACTCCCAGCTTTTCAATAAAACTTTGCGTACCGCCGGTAGAATAGATCGTTACGCCATTCTCCGCCAGGAGCCGGACGATGTTCTCCAGTCCATCTTTGTAAAAAACAGAAATAAGTGCAGATTGAATCTTTTTGTTCATAAAATGGATGGGTTAAAAGGCAGGCAAATCGCTGGGAGTGCCAAAGGTAAGTGTCTGCTAACTCATCGCAAAAGTGGCCCTTTACGGAAAAGGGAAAAATAGCTGATGCAGTATTACGCTACTATTTTTCCCTCTAACAGTTTCCGGTAGTAACTATCTAAGTCCAACCCTTTTCAAAATTAGGTTTCATGGATGCATCCGCTTTTTTTACGATTGCTTATAGGAAAAGAAAAACAGGGAAATGATCAGCAATACGGAGTAGATCACAGCAAGACGAAATAAAGTAGCTTCTTTGATCGGGGTTTTTTTTGGATGACAGGTATTTTTAAAGTAAGCAGGTTTAATTATTTCAGGAAGATGAAATAAAGAAGGGGGCCGCCAAATCAATAACCGTATGAGTTGTAGTTTTTCCCGCTGAATTGTTTGTCAATTTATTTTCATAACAAAAGCTCCCTTCATCGCCACATCATGCCAGGGGATCTGCAGGGAGTCGCAATCTTTTTTCCAGTAGTTCGCTTTCCAGGCGGGTACTGAACCATCAAAAACTACCTGCTTAATGTCAAGCGAAGCAGCCAGTTTTTTTATATAGACCCTGGGGTTCTTAGAAATAACCAGCAGGTCAATGGAAGGCTTCGTTTCACCGGGTTTAAAAAAAATGGATGTATCCAATAATAAAATGCGTTTACCGTGGTAGTCGAGGTAGTCTTCGTGAACCGCCAGACCCGGAAGGCTATCTGTATCTTTTACCCGGTGTAATACCCTGGAGGGCTTTAAATGGAAATTACGGGAAAGCTCATTGTTCGCCAGATCGCTGTCGCCAACAAAAAAATATTGGCGGCCACCCACAATATCAATGGCTCTTTTCTGGGGAACATTGTAAACAATAATAGTTTGCTGCTGGTTACTTTGCATAAATGAATACGAACGTAATCCCATAAAAGCCAGCAGGGAAAATAGACCCAGCTTTAAACCACGGGTTGATTTTTCCAGTAACCAATAACTTAGTCCCACGGTAAACAAAACCATTAAAATAGCCTGGAGTATCGTTATTTGTAACCCATCCCACAAGGAAAAGGAAATGGTTTCAATTCTTTCGATATAGGTATTCATCAGCCAGATCAGCCAGCTAAGCAATTGGCCCATTAAGATGGCTACCACAGGAATAAAAGAAAGAAGGCAAAGAAAAATTTCTCCCAGCAGGATAACACTGGATAGGGGTACGGCCAGGAGATTGGTCAGCACAAAGAGATTGGGAAACTGGTGGAAATGATAAACACTTAATGGAACGGTGAGGATTTGAGCAGCCAGGGTCACTGCATTTAGTTTCCAAAAAAAATCAAGCAGCTTGTTTTTAATATAGAACCAATTGTAAAATGGTCGCATAAAAATAACAATGCTCAATACGGCGGCATAGGATAACTGGAAGCCGACATCCCATAACCAATACGGATTAATGCACAATAAAATAAAAGCAGAGACAGCGATGGTATTATAGATGGATGTTTTCCGGGATAGCGATTCTCCCAATACAATGCAGGTAAACATAACTGCAGAGCGAAGGATGGAAGGCTGTGCGCCGGCGAGTAAACTAAAAAGCCAAAGACCGGAGATGATCAGCACAGGGTTAAGCCACCTTGTACTTTTTTTCTTTTTTAAAGGTTTTAATACAAGTGCCAGCAACCAGTAAATCAAGCCAAGGTGAAGCCCTGATACGGCAATGATATGGACCACGCCGGTATTGGTATAGGATTGCACCAGCGATTGTTCCAGGTCGTCTTTATAGCCAATCAGCAGAGCTTCTGCCAGGCCGAGTTCTTTGTGTCCAATAATATTATTCCGGAGAATATTCAGTACGGTTTCCCGGGAAGAATAAACAAATTGCCGGAGCCGGTTTATATTTTTCCCCGGCAACAGTTCAAATTCACCTCTTTTAAGATAAACCTGGTGGGTGATGCCATGAAAAAGGGAATAGCGTTTATAATCAAAACCACCCGGGTTACCTGCATTCTTTATTTCCTGTAATGATTTATTGAAAATAACCTGTGAACCATAGGTTAGGGGCGGCAAGGAATCTTTATTGAAATATATAATGATCTTTCCCTTTACGGGGATCGCTTTGCCATTTTGCAATAAGCAGGTAATCGTAGCCGCTACTTTAATCGATTTTGTCTTCTGAACCGGGGGTTCCTCCAACGTAACGAGGAGACCAGCATTTGAAGGGTAATAATTACCCAGCCATTGTTTATTATTCCGGATATCTTTTTGCCAGGTCAGCATAGCGCCGATGCAGAAGAAAAGAATACTGCTGACTATTCCACTTATAAAAGAATACCGGTAACGGTTAAAAAAGGGAAGCAGAAAGAAAACCAGCAAAATGGAAAGTGTAGTAACAAGAACTATCCACCAGGTGCTGCTACCAACCTGGTATTTCCATTGCAACAGGATACCAGCCACCATTGCCAGCAGCAGTTTAACAAAGGGAGCTTTCTTCCAGAAATGGGAACTGTAAGCAGCCATACTGAAAAGGTAAGCAGCAGCTTCCTAACAGACAATACTACTTTCCGGGTATATCAGCCAAGCAATTTATGGAGATAGGCGATCTGACCTGCGTGGTAAATATTGTGTTCGATCATTCCGTTGACCAGGAAACGAAAATTATATTTCCGGTAATCAACAATTTCCAACAGGAAATCATCGTCTTTTTTTTGCAAGAGGGCAATGATCTTTTTATGAATGGCTTTGAATTCAGCCAGCCCTTTTTTCCAGCTATGTACTTTCGGATCAATTACTCTCCAGTCGAGTCCTTCGGCAGCAGCCAGGTCGTTGATCTTGTCTTTTTCAAGTCGATGCCATGTAAAACTGGCCCAGGTAATCATATGATAAAGCAGGTCAAGCAGGGAATGTTCTGTATTATTTGGTTTTATGGAAGTTTTTTTGTGATTTACTTCTTCTAATAAGACATAGACAGACCTGCCGAACCAGGGTTCGCCACTATTCACTTTATCGATACGCTGGATCAGGGATTGAACTTCTTTATTCATAAAGCTAAAATTACAAACTGCCGGGGACCCCATGATCATTTTTTATACATTTTCACTAGCGTTGTGTTGTTGAAACATAAAATTCTTTGTAACATGAGCTGGCATTAATTAACATTGATTTTTAATTAAGCGCCGATTTGAAAATATTTGACGTTTTTTATTCAGATAACAAATTGATAGTCAATGGTCATGTTTTCAAAATTTTAATAGACGCAACGCTAGTGATACATTTTAACCCCTTATTTATACGGGTTTTCACATCATTTTTTCTACGATTTTGTTCTATTGATCCTACGGCATTTTCTATTATTTTCATGCTATTCCCTGATAATCTTATTCTTACAAATAATTTATTTGCATTTACTTGCCCATCTCATTGCCTGGTTTCTTTTGACAGCTTTAACTGGTAATCGATTATGAAACACCTAAAAACTCAAAGCAATGACTACAATTCAAAAAACCAATAAAAGGAGGAAAATTTGTTGGAACAGCACATACAGATGCGGTCATTAAGCACTACAAAAAAAACAGGTGGGTGCATAATTCCAAATGGACGGGCAAAGAATATTCACTGAGTGTTTGGTTCAGCTTAGAAGATTTGGCCCTGTATGTTTGCGGTAACGTGTTCCTGACTATTTACTTAAATACATACTCCTGTCTTTATACAACTGCCGGAAATAAGGGTCTCTCAAATCTTTTATAAACCGTATCGCCTCACCCGTTGATTTCATTTCAGGCCCCAATTCTTTATTGACGCCGGGAAATTTATTGAACGAGAACACGGGTTCTTTGATCGCAAACCCGTTCAATTTTTTCTCAAACGTAAAATCTTTGAGTTTATGAGTGCCCAGCATGATCTTGGTAGCTATATTCAGGTAAGGGATCTGGTAAGCTTTGGCAATAAACGGTGTAGTGCGGCTGGCCCTTGGATTGGCTTCGATTACATACACTTTATCATTCTTAATGGCAAACTGGATATTGATCAGTCCCTGTATTTTCAGATCACGTGCAATTTTTTCGGCATATTCTTCCATGGTATGCACGATGAGCGGAGTAAGGTTGAAAGCAGGTAATACTGCATTGCTATCGCCTGAGTGTATACCGGCTGGTTCAATATGCTCCATCACACCCATTACATGAAAATCTTCTCCGTCAAAAATGGCGTCAATCTCTGCCTCCTGGCAGCGGTCAAGAAAGTGATCAATCAGTATTTTATTGCCGGGTAAATGTTTTAATAAGCTCACCACAGCTTTTTCTACTTCCTCATCATTCAGTACAATCCGCATTCTTTGACCGCCCAATACATAAGAAGGACGAACCAATACAGGATAACCCACTTTGTTGGCTACAACCACAGCCTCATCCACATTTTCGGCGGTGCCATAATCAGGATAAGGAATATCCAGTTCTTTCAACCGGTCACTAAAGCGGCCCCGGTCTTCAGCTATATCCAGGCTATCAAATGAAGTGCCGACAATCCTGATTCCTTTTGCATGCAGTTTTTCTGCCAGCTTTAATGCTGTTTGTCCGCCGAGTTGCACAATAACCCCGTCTGGTTTTTCATGTTCAATTATTTCCCAGAGATGCTCCCAATAAACCGGCTCAAAATATAATTTATCGGCCATGTCAAAATCAGTACTCACTGTTTCCGGGTTACAGTTTATCATGATGGATTCATAACCACATTCTTTAATGGCTAGTAAACCATGCACACAACAGTAATCAAATTCAATTCCTTGCCCGATGCGGTTAGGCCCAGAGCCGAGCACAATAATTTTCTTTTTATCGGATACTTTGCTTTCGTTGTAGTTTCCTTCTTCGAAGGTTGAATAGAAGTAAGGCGTCTTTGCTTCAAACTCTGCAGAACAGGTGTCAACCATTTTATAAACTCTTGTAATGCCGGCTGCTTTTCGTTTATTGTAAACATCATCCTCATCGCCATGTTCTGTAATACGGCTTATTTGTTCATCGCTAAAGCCATTTACTTTGGCCTCTCTCAGCAACTCCAGCGGAAGGGTCTCCAAATCATATTTTGCAATTTCTTTTTCGATGGTACAAATCTTTTGTATTTCATAAAGAAACCAACGATCAATACCATTGGTAGCTTTTGAAATAGTGCCAACAGAAATGCCTGCCATCAACGCATCTTTTATACGGAAGATGCGGTCCCATTTCGGAATTTTGATATATTCCAGTAATTCTTCAGCATGCATCAGGCTTTTACCATAGTAGCCTAAACCAACTGCATTGTTCTCTAAACTCTGACAGGCTTTTTGAATGGCCTCATTAAAACTTCTGCCAATGCCCATTACCTCACCCACACTTTTCATCTGGAAACCAAGTGTATCATTAGCCCCTTTAAACTTATCAAAATTCCAACGGGGTATTTTTACAATTACATAATCGAGCGCCGGCTCAAAGTAAGCAGATGTTGTTTCTGTAATCTGATTCTCCAATTCATCAAGATTATAGCCTATGGCAAGTTTGGCAGCAACTTTAGCAATCGGATAGCCTGTTGCTTTACTCGCCAAGGCAGATGAACGGCTTACTCTTGGATTAATTTCGATTACCTGGATTTCTTCGGTATCAGGATTCAGCGCAAATTGAACATTACATCCACCGGCAAAATTTCCCAAATCTCTCATCATCCTGATAGCTGTATTTCGCATCAACTGCAATGCTGTATCACTAAGCGTCATAGCCGGGGCCACTGTTATTGAATCCCCGGTATGCACACCCATTGGGTCAAAATTTTCTACTGTACAAATAATACAAACATTATCAGCAGAATCTCTCAGCAGTTCCAGTTCAAATTCTTTCCAGCCCATCACTGCTTTTTCTACCAACACTTCATGAATAGGGCTGGCTGTTAAAGCTCTGTTCAGGGCTTCATCCAACTCTTCTTTTTTAAAAACCAATCCGCCACCTGTACCACCCAATGTAAATGAAGGACGGAGCACCAATGGAAACCCAATTTCCTGAGCAAATTCTTTACCTTCTAAAAAAGAGTTGGCTGTTTTTGCCTGGCCTACCGGCACTCCCAGTTTTATCATCCATAGGCGAAATTTTTCACGGTCTTCTGCTTTTTCGATTGCTTTTATATCAACACCAATCAACCGTACATTATACTGTTTCCAAATACCAAGCTCTTCGGCTTCTTTAGCAAGGTTGAGTGCTGTTTGTCCACCCATGGTGGGCAACACAGCATCAATCCGATAGCCATCGGATTCATTTTCCTTCAATATTTGTTCGATACTTTCTACAGTAAGTGGTAGCAAATAAACCTTGTCGGCCATCATCGGGTCTGTCATGATGGTGGCTGGGTTGCTGTTGATAAGAATGACTTTTACTCCTTCTTCCCGTAAGCTTCTGGCAGCTTGTGTGCCGGAATAATCAAACTCACAGGCTTGTCCGATAATAATCGGGCCGGAGCCAATAATGAGAACAGATTTAATCGAATTGTCTTTTGGCATTTTTTGTTTTTAGTTGTTGTTGGCAATGTTGAGCTATGACGAGGCATCATTAAGAAAAAACAAATTGCGCAAAACTAAGGGAATGGATTGAAAAATATTACATAAAATGCGGGAGGTTGATAATTATTTACCCACCGCAATCAAACCCGCCCGCTGTGCTCATTCGGTATAACTTTATGCTTTTATTTTCAGTAATTTTTTGAAAACGATCATCAAAAATACCGCCAGAAATATCGGGCTATATATAGTACTTTGTGCCGGTACTTTCCTGATGTTACAGATCGGTACCTAGCATTTTGCATTGAGCCCTGACACTGGTTTTTTGGCGGTTAAGCAGGACTATATTCATATTAAGGTTTGGCGAACGGCTTTTTATGTCCATGTATTCTCCAGTATCCTTACCCTGCTGGCCGGGTTTACCCAATTTTCAAGCTATATCCTGAAAGAACACCGGGGGCTTCATCGCTTCATGGGAAAGCTGTATGTTTTTGCTGTGCTTTTTATCAATTTCCCGGCGGGAATATATTGGCATTTTATGCCAACGGCCATTGGCCCACTAAGATCGGCTTTGTGATACTGGACAGTTTGTGGTTTTGGTTCACGTTAAAAGCATTTATTGAAATAAAAAGAGGGAATGTGTCGGCGCATAAACGGTTCATGTTACGTAGTTATGCATTGACATTTTCAGCAATTACCCTGCGAACATAGAAACTGGTCTTATCAGGCCTGTTTGTTATTGACCAGGTATGTTTATATATGATAGATGCCTGGATCGGCTTTGTTCCTAATTTGTTGCTGGCAGAATGTCTGATACGAAGAAAGAGAAAGGAGGTGGGGCAGCGGATCCGTATAACTTAACGTTCAATCCTGATATTATTAATGACCAGGAAGAAAATAGCAGCAGATATGATCGCAAATGACAGAATAAAAACAATAGTAGCTGTTACACCCGGGTTCTTGTAGTTATTCCTCACCTGGCTTTTGTACACCGCCCGGGATATGAACCAGGATCAAACACCGATGATCAGCGATATTAAAAGAAGTATACCCATAAAAAAACGGGTTAGAATGGTTTTAAGGGTACAGGCTTTGGAATTTTCCGGTACGAAAGGGAATAGAGATCGTCGTAAATATTTTTCTGTTGTTCGATTGATTCTGTTACCAGCTTTTTTAAAATCTCCGGGGTTTTAAAATCCTTTCTGGTCGGAGAGAAATTCTCTGTAATGGTTTTGATACTAAGGGTGTCATGGTGTGTTTCGATCGTAGAAAAATAATACACTTTTTCTTTACGGTACTCCGGTTGCTTATTACGCCTGAGTATTTCAATCAGCACAGAGCCCTCAATATTCATAAAGCGTTGTTCGCCGATATAAGAGGTATAGCCGGTAAAATAGGCGGTATCCGGCAGAATAATATCCCCTTTTACTGCTTTGCCATAGCGGGTGATGGCATAGACAGAATCCGATTGCCGGGTGATCTCTAATGCCTCGATGCCAAAAAAGTCACTGCCGTCTTTGACAATACCATACCAATAACCAACCAGGGTGCTGTCAACCGGTTCACTTGGTTTAGCTGATAGTGGCACCGTTGATTCAAACGGGCAGGCTGTTAAAAGGATGGAGAGTGGCAAGAGCCACAAAAGTTTTTTCATTTGTTAAATGGAGGCAAAAAGATACGAACAATGAAGCGGATAGCCTATACCTTATTAAGATTATACCGGATCATGCTTATTTTTGCCTATGCGGTTAAGATTCTTATTACTGACGTGCGGGCTCTTTGTTTCGTTGTACCTGTTGTCACAACCGCCGGCCTATCCCCAAAATTATTTCCGTAATCCTCTTGGTGTTCCCATGCAGTTATCGGCCAATTTCGGAGAATTGCGGTCCAATCACTGGCATATGGGCCTTGATATCAGGACCGGGGCCAAAGAAAATCTCCCGGTATATGTGGCGGCGGAAGGATTTATTGCTAAAGTGGGTATCCGCCCCCAAAGTTTCGGACGATTTATTATTATTCAACACCCCAACGGGCTCTCTTCCCTTTATGCCCACCTGAATGCTTTTTACCCGGAACTTGAAGAATATGTAACTGCACAACAATATAAACAGGAGAGCTGGGCTGTAGAGTTAAATTTTTCAAAAGACCAGTTCCCTGTTAGTAAAGGTGCGTTTATTGCCAACAGTGGCAACACGGGTGGTTCCAAAGGCCCGCATTTGCATTTTGAGATCATTGATACAAAAACAGACAAAAGACTGAATCCTTTATTGTTCAACTTCCCAATGGAAGATAATACGCCACCTTCCTTTATCAAACTGGCGATGTATGACCGGGATAGATCAGTTTTTGCACAAACACCAACCTACTTTTCAGTGAAAAATACGGACAGTGGTTATGTTATTCCGAAAAGGCCGGTTATAAAAACCGGATTGAGTAAGATCAGTTTTGCCATCCAGGCATATGACAAAATGAGTGGTGGCGGCAGCGATAACGGCATTTATTCAGCCAGGCTATACCTGGATGATGAACCGCAGGTAAGTTTTGTTCTGGACAGTATTGATTATGATGAAACACTGTACATGAATGCGCATATTGATTACCGCGTCGATTATAACGGAGGGGCTTACCTGCAACACCTCTCATCACTACCTGGCGACCAGGGGCCTGTATATAAAAAAATAAAAGGAGATGGGGTTATCAGTTTGCAGGACACGAATGTGCATTTTATCAGTATTGATATCAAAGACCCGAAGGGAAATACATCTCAATTGAATTTTGAATTACAGTATGATGATAGCCTGGCAAAAATAACAACTTATCAAAACTATGCACTGAAATTAGCACCTAATAAAATAAACCGCATACAGAAAGACGATTTTAAAATGGAACTGCCAGAAGAATGTTTATATGATACGGTCCCTGCTTTGTATTATCGCAATAACGCTACCTCATTTAATTCAGTAACAGCACTCCACCAGGTGAACGACCCTTCTTTCCCGTTACACAACGATATTACCGTAAGTATTAAACCTACTAAAACAATTCCCGAAGAATGGAAAGATAAACTCATCATGCAACGAACCGGCAAGGGCAGCACCATCCGGAAAGTGCAGTTGGAGAATGGATGGATGTCAGCCAGTTTCAGTGACTTCGGCAGTTTCCAGGTGATAGCGGATGTCACCCCACCCCAGATTAATGAATTGGGCAGGGGGGATACAATTAATTTAAGTGCCGCCAGTAATATTGTTTTTTCACCTACCGATAATTTTGGTATTGTTAAAAGATTCCGGGTGGAACTTGACAGCCAGTGGCTGCGTTTTACCAACGACAAAAGCCGCAACTGGATCTATAAATTTGATGAACGGTGCCCTTACGGTGTTCACCAACTGACCGCTACTGCTACTGACCTGGTTGGAAATACCACTACGAAAACCTGGTGGTTCAAACGATATCCTTATACAGCACCACCACCCAGGAAAAAAGTAGCAAAGAAGAGTAGCAAGAAGGCGGCAGAAAGTATAAAGAAAGGTAAGACCAGCAGCACTAAAAAGCCCGCTGTAAACAAGAAAAAATAAACTCCCTTTACTCTTTTTAATTGTACTCCTGTTTATGGTAACACTACAAGAAGGCGATAAAGCCCCGGCATTTTTCGGTACAAACCAGGATGGAAAAATTATTTCACTGGCAGATTATAAGGGGAAGAAGCTGGTCTTGTATTTCTATTCTGAGGCCGGATCACCTACCTGTACAATCGAATCCTGTAACCTGAGGGATCATTTTGTATCATTGAAAAAAAATGGATTTCAAGTAGTGGGTGTCAGCCCGGATGATACTGTAAAGCAAAAGAGGTTTGAAAAAAAGTATCAACTTCCCTTTCCGCTTATTGCGGATACGGAGAATACGATCAGTACGGCTTACGGGGTAAGGGATATGAAAAAATTGTTTGGCCGGGAGTATATGGGTATCCTGCGTACTACGTTTATCATCGATGAAAAGGGAGTGATCCGGAAGATATTTGTCAAACCAAAGAATAAGGCCCATGCAGAAGAGATTATGGCGGCTATGAAATAAAGTTATACCCACCTGTGCAAACCCTTTGCGTAAATTTTGTACATGTTTATTTAATTTCTCATTCAAATAAGGCAACCCGCGAGAGGTTATAGCCGATTATTTCCCATTAATCAAAACAACTACATGAGACGACTACTTATACCGTTATTACTCCTTATTACTTTATCCATACAGGCTCAGGATACAGCAATGACCAGGATAGAACGGAGACCCGTTAAAGCGTTCAGCTCTGAAAAAGCCATCAATGCCAACACACCAGAAACGGTGGGTAAAGGGAAAATGGGATTTAAGGTATCGCACAATTTTGGGGACATCGCCGGTGATAATGGTGGTATCAAACAATTCTTTGGCCTGGATAATTCCACTGATATCCGGATCGCCTTTCAAATTGGACTCGGAAAGCGATTCGATGTGATCGCGGCCCGGGCAAAAGGGGCCGGCCTGCAGCAACAATTGCTGGAGCTGGGTTTGAAATACAAATTGCTGGAACAATTAGAAAATGATCCTTCTCACCCGGTTTCCGTAACCGTATTTGCTAATATGGCGATCGCCTGCAATAAAGCTAATGCATTTCCTAACCAGGATAATAGTTATGATGGCTTTTCAGACAGAGTCAGTAATGTATTGCAGCTGATCATTGCCCGCAAAATGGGAAAAGTAAGCCTCCAGTTAAATCCTACTTTGCTGACCCGTGGTTATGCCGTTTCTTACGACCAGAAAACCATGTTCGCCCTTGGTGGTGCCATTAAAGTGCCCTTGGTCGAGAACCGTTTGAACCTGCTGCTGGATTATTTTCATCCCTTCCGGAAAGAAAGCGTTAAGGATTCCTTTAAAGTAAACGATAATATTAAATTTTCCGACCCGCTGGGTGTTGGATTTGAATTCATCACTTCTGGTCACCATTTCCGGTTGAATTTCACCAATACGACGGAAATACTGGAAAATCGCTTTATTCCACGTACAATAAGTTCCTGGGGTGATGGACAGTTTCGCTGGTGTTTTACCATTTCAAGAAATTTTACACTGTGGAGAGATAAGAAGTGAATGGTCAATGGTCAATAGTGAATGAGCTGATGTTGCGTTAAAAAATCTTTCTGTTATTGCAACGAAAATTTCACTGTCCGGGTCATTAAAGTATGAAAGTAAGGATCAAAGAAAATTCCTTTTTGGCTAAGCTGGCAGCTTTTCAGATGAAGGCGGATAAAGTTGCAATTGTTTTCGGCCATACCATCCACTTGTACCATACCAGCAAAGAGGAATTTTTAAATGATAGTGACTGGACCTGTCACGAATTGAAACATGTGGAACAGTATCAGCAAAAGGGTATTTCGGGGTTCCTCACAAGATATATATGGGACTGGGTAAAGAACGGCTACTATAACAATAAGTTTGAAGTGGAAGCAAGGGCGAGTGAAAAAGATACTGAACTGATGAAGAAGGTGCAGTTTATTTAAACCACCCATTCTATTTCTCCAAAATTAAACTCCTCGCTGATGGCATGTTGTGTCATCAGCATACCTGCAGGTGAAACATCTTTGATAAGCGCTTCAAAAACAGCACTGCCTTTTTTAAGTTTTACGATGGCTTTTCTTTTATACAAATGGGTCAGGTAGCTATTGTAGATATTCTCAAAACCTTCTTCTATTAACTCCGTAAACCTTTTATCAACGATGGTGCATAGCTCTTTTGCCAGCTCTACCGTATCAAAATATTTACCTGTTATTTGTTTAAGTGAAACGGGATTTTTTATCTCCGGGTCAAAAACCACCTGGTTAATATTGATGCCAATACCAACAATTGACCATTCCCAGATTCCGGGCCCGGTCTCCCGGCTTCCGACTACAGACTCCACTAATATTCCCCCTGCCTTTCTGTCCTGCCAGTACAGATCATTAGGCCATTTTATTTTACTGTCTTCACCGGCATATTTCATGAAAAAATCATGTACAGCCACTGCCACACAGGCACTTAGCTGAAACTGTTGTGCAAGCTGCAAGGGTAATGGTTTTACCACTACACTGAGCAGGATATTCTTCCCTTTTTCAGTCATCCAAACCTTATTCCGCTGGCCTTTTCCCGCCACCTGTTCATGGGCAAAAAAGGCCATGCCATGCTGTGCCAAACCCGCATGAAGCTGCTGGCGGGCATAGTTGTTGGTACTATCAACCGATTGCATTTCAACGAATGGTGAACCAAGGGGTTTTGTTGCAGAGGGTTGTGGCAATTAATTGCTATTTTTGACAAAGTAAACTTGTTTCTGGTTACTGGTATCTTGTTTCTGGTAAAAGTTCGTCACAAATTGTACGACATAACCTATGAGTAACAACCAGCGATAAGCAACAATACAATAAACGCAAAACAATTTCATTTTTGGAACAACTGGCATCCCTCACCAAGCGCAAGAAAAGTGCAGCACGGTTAACGAAGAACTCAAAAATCATCAAAACCATTATTGCAGCTATTCAGGAAAAAAAAGGAGAGCATATTATCTCCCTTGACCTGCGAAAAATAAATGAGGCAGTGGCCGATTTTTTTATCGTTTGTGAAGCAAGTAACCCTACCCAGGTAAAAGCTATCGGAGATAATGTAGAGCACCGGGTAAGCGAAAAATGCAGCGAGAATCCATATCACCATGAAGGTTTCCAGCAACTGCAGTGGGTTTTGATCGATTATGTGAACGTGGTGGTGCATGTAATGCTTACCGAAACAAGGAAGTTTTACCAGCTGGAAGAAATGTGGAGTGATGCAGCCGCCTGGGAACACAATGAGTAATGTTAAATTGCAGCTTTAGCTGAACTTTTCTTATACATAATTATTATTTAGCAGGAATATAGAAATTATATATGGCACAAGAACCCAATAGAAACGAGAATAGGCAACCCCGGATGGGCAACCGCCCCGGTGGAGGAGAAGACCCTAATCAGCCCCCTAAGAAAGGACCCCGATTCAGCATGTACTGGATCTATGCGATCATCTTTGCTCTACTGATCGGATTTTCCTGGTTCAGTCCTTTTTCGGCCAATATGGTCAAGACCAACAATCTTGCTTTTAAAAGCATGTTATTGTCAGGAGAGGTCAGTAAGTACGAGATCGTAGATAACCGCAAAACGGTAAAAATATATCTCACCCCCGCAGCGATCGAAAAACATAAAACCGAACTGAAGGAAGGGGTCACGGGCAAGATCAATGAGAAGGGTCCCCACATGTCGTTTAAATTTTCCGGTGATTTTGAGAAGCAGATTGATGATTTTTATAAACAAAATAATATTCCCAGTGATAAACAGGTAAAATATTTTGTTACGGCAGAAAGGGATATACTCGGTGGAGCCCTACAATTCTTATTGCCCATTCTGTTATTTGTTGGTCTCTGGATTCTGCTGATGCGGAAAATGAGCGGTGGAGCCGGCGGCGGCGGTGGACCGGGTGGTATCTTTAATATTGGAAAATCAAAAGCAACTTTATTTGATAAAGGAACCAAGGTCAATATCACCTTTGCAGATGTAGCCGGCCTGGATGAAGCGAAGGTAGAAGTGATGGAGATCGTTGACTTCTTAAAGAACCCGAAAAAATATACCAACCTCGGTGGTAAGATACCCAAAGGAGCTTTACTGGTCGGCCCTCCTGGTACCGGTAAGACCTTACTGGCAAAAGCAGTAGCGGGAGAAGCACAGGTTCCTTTCTTTAGTTTGAGCGGATCTGACTTTGTGGAAATGTTTGTTGGGGTAGGTGCCAGCCGGGTAAGAGACCTGTTCAAACAGGCAAGAGAAAAAGCTCCCTGTATCATCTTCATTGATGAAATCGATGCAATAGGACGTGCCCGTGGAAAGAATGCCATGATGAGTAACGATGAAAGGGAAAGTACCCTGAACCAGTTACTGGTAGAAATGGATGGTTTCGGAACCGATGTGGGTATCATTGTATTGGCTGCTACCAATCGTCCCGATGTATTGGATACCGCCTTGCTTCGTCCGGGTCGTTTCGACCGGCAGATCACTATTGACAAACCAGATCTGGTTGGCCGCGAAGCTATCTTCAAAGTGCACCTGAAGCCTATTAAAATTTCTAAAACATTAGATATACATAAGCTGGCTGAGCAGACCCCCGGATTTGCGGGTGCAGATATCGCTAACGTATGTAATGAAGCTGCATTGATAGCTGCCCGTAAAAATAAAGAAGCAGTGGATATGCAGGATTTCCAGGATGCAGTAGATAGGGTTATTGGCGGACTGGAAAAAAAGAACAAGATCATATCTCCGGAAGAAAAGAGGATCATCGCTTTTCATGAGGCGGGTCATGCCGTCTGTGGCTGGTACCTGGAGCATGCCTATCCTTTATTGAAAGTAAGTATTGTACCAAGAGGAACAGCCGCACTCGGTTATGCGCAATACACTCCCAAGGAACAATACCTGTATAATATTGATCAGCTGACCGACCAGATCTGTATGACATTGGGAGGGCGGGCCAGTGAAGATATCTTCTTCGGTAAAATTTCAACCGGTGCACAAAATGACCTGCAGCAGATCACCCGGATCGCTTATGCTATGGTAACGGTGTATGGTATGAATGATAAGATCGGTAATATCAGTTTCTATGATCCGCAACAGGAAACGACCTTTACCAAACCTTATTCTGACGAAACGGCTAAAATGATCGACCAGGAAGTTCGTAAACTGATTGATGATGCATACGAGAAGACTAAGAGCTTGCTGAAAGAAAAAAGAGGAGATGTAGAGAAACTCGCCAATGCTTTACTGGAAAAAGAAGTGTTGTTTCAGAGCGATGTTGAAGCGTTGATCGGTAAAAGACCCTTTGAAGAGAAAAAACCGTTGACTGATGATCTGCCTATTGCAGAATTAGTGGAAGACACCGTGGCAGAAGCTGCCCCTAAAAAGGAAGACGAAGAAGCAACGGGTAAGCAAACAGGTACGATCGGTTTAGCCCCATCTATTTAATAACGAATCATGAACGTTTCCCCTTCCAAGGAAAATATTCTGAAAAAGATCCGCAAGGCGTTGAGTCACTCAACGCCTTTGCCTTTTCCGCAGAGCGAAGGTAATCAATCGGTGTTTCAACCATTGGAACAGGAGGCGGAAGTGGAATTTGCCGAACAGTTTACCAAACTCCAGGGGAAGTTTATCTATTGTATCAACCAGCAGGAATTTGCTTTTCAATTAAGCAGCCTCGTCAAAAAACAGAATTGGGAAAAAGTATTTTGCGTGGAAGAAAAACTGGTTGCACCGGTTGCGGCACAATTAGCCGACCGGTTTATGCAAACTGACCTGGCGGGTTGCGATGTATCGATTACTGGTTGCGAAAGCCTTGTAGCAAGAACCGGAAGTATTGTAATGAGTTCTGCACAAGCCAAGGGGCGGACGGCCAGTGTGTATGCACCTATTCATATTTGTGTTGCATATACCAGCCAGTTGGTGTATGATCTCAAAGATGCATTGCAAAAAGCCAAAGATAAATATGGCAATAGCCTCCCTTCCCTGATCACTTTTGCTACCGGCCCCAGCCGCACAGCAGATATTGAAAAAACCCTGGTGGTGGGTGTACATGGTCCCAAAGAAGTGTATGTATTTCTTATCGAAGCCTGAGTATAAAAAAATAGTAGCATAAATACTTCATTAAGCAGCTTCGGGATTTCTTTCTTAGTATGCTAGTACCCTCTTTTTATTTTTTAAACTCTTAGCTTATCTTTATACCATGACAAATCCCGGTATCTACCATTTATTTGTGTACGGCTCACTACGTCGCGGCTTTCACAGCCCGGTATATGAATATATCAGTCGTTTTTTTAAATTCATTGGCGAAGCAAAAGTAAAGGGTAAGCTCTACGATATGGGTAGCTATCCCGCAGGGATCTCTACAGAAGAAGATAGCTATATCGTGGGGGAACTCTACCAGGCTAAAAATGAACATGAATTCTCCTGGGCCATTGGCCAGCTGGATGATTACGAAGGGGTGTCCGTGGAAGCGGATGAAATACAATTATACCGCAGGGAAATTGCTCAAGTACACATTAACGTGGAAATTACTCCTGCCTGGATATACTGGTATAACGGGGAAGTGACCGGTAAAACAGCGATCGCTTCCGGCGATATGTTAGAATACCTG
>Ga0163155_10000505_pt1 | contig 48084 bp, 60 predicted proteins | sample OliLakLV19SP4G1_FD_148611 | JGI IMG/M metagenome (GOLD analysis project Ga0163155, IMG submission 148611) | Freshwater microbial mat bacterial communities from Lake Vanda, McMurdo Dry Valleys, Antarctica - Oligotrophic Lake LV.19.SP4.G1 | ecosystem: Environmental > Aquatic > Freshwater > Lake >... | reverse complement strand
GCCTCTGGTTGGTAGGTCTTAAAGCCGTTGGTCGCCGCCCCAATCACGACCCAATCTAGCGGAGCATCCACCAATAAAGGCGCAATATCAAAACTTAGAGGCTCAACACTCATCCACTTGACCGTTGCATCAATCGTCTGCAAAGCACGAACTTGACGGGCAACAATCCGTTTTTGTTGGTCAAGATTGAGGTCATGTCCCAACATGGATGTGGGTGGGGCGCTCACCCCCACCCACACATTTGGAGGAAACGAAAACTGCTCTAGGCGTGGTGCGTTTTTGGTCAGCAGTTGGAAGCTGTGCCAATGGGCGCGGCGGCAGATATCCAAGACTGCCTCAATCTGCTCGGAGGGCACCCATTTTCCCATGAGGTCACTCATGCTGTCCAAGAAGATTCTGGCAGGGTCTTTTTGCTTGAGTGGCTCATCCAGCGCCTTCGGTGCCCAATAATGATGCTCAAAACCATGCGGATAGACTTGGGTAAATTTATTGGCGATGGTCTCGGCATAACAAACCGCTACCGTGCCATCTGGCATTGTCCATCGGCAGGCATGGTGACATCCCTTGACAGGATTCCATGTATAATCTGTCCATTCGATCCCCCGTTGGGTGGCGTTTTTACGCTGTTTGTTCATCTTTTTCCTCCATAATTTCGCAAAAGTTGATAACGAATTCCCCATCCGATTCGGCATAGCAGTAGTGATGGATGTTATCAAATTGGACAGCGATTTCGCGTGGGTCATTGGACTCAATCATCTGCCACACAGTCCCCACCCACCCCGCTTTATATATGCCGATATCACGGCGTAAAACAACCCGTGCGCCGATGGGGAAAATTTTGTACGCGGTATCAATTGTTTTTACCAATTTTCCACGCCGATATACCTTGTAGAAAAATAAAGCCTCCCCATCACTGCGAATGGTCGTAATGCCGATTTTGGCGGGGCTTAAAATCCGCACGGTAGATTCAAATCCTGCTTTATTCCCGTCAATATCCATCCACACGTACACCTTATCACCGTGTTTTAACCCATGCGCGTATTCAGCCGTTTGCGCTTTAATAAGACGTTTTTCGGCGGGGTCTAAGGCAACCAGAGGCACCCCCGTATAACTGTCCACCACATATTCAAAGCGGATTGCCCACACATACCCCGTTAAATCCAGCTTTTTGCCATACAGCATCCGCAGGCGGGCAAAAAATGCTTTGGGGTTGTCGAATCCCTCAGCGCGTGCGCTCTCTTCGCTGATGTCGCAAATGCGCTCATGGGTGATACCCAAAACTTTGATGCGAGCAACACCTACACCACCCCGCTTTACACAGATGGCATAGTCTTGTCCCACGCGCCATTTGACACGTCCTTTTGCGGTGAGTACATGCGTGATGAGAAGACCGTCTTTTTGACTGGTCTCGCCCTTATCTAATCGGCGTGTCTCGCGCTTTGGAAGCACACCATCTGGGCGAATATCATCAATAATCTGTATTGCTAAATCTTCACCAAATAAAAAACCCATTATTTGCGCTCCTCTTTTTGTCTCAACACATACCAGTAGTTTGGTAATACCCCATGCTCAAATAGGCGAGGCATGGATTTGTATAAGCGGTCTAAAATTGACTCATCGTCCGCACCGCCCCAAATAGCGCGTCCACGATAAAATCCCTCAACCGCCAGTTCGTCATCGCATTGTTGGCAATAGGTCGTAGGCAGTCCGTTAAATTCAATCACGCGTCCGTGCATCTGTCCGCACCGTAGGCACAACGGAAAAGCCACCATGCGGTACATGGGCGCATTACGGTTGGCAATGTGGGTGCGTGCATTAGCCAGTATTGTTGCAGTATAACGCGCCTCATTTTTGCATTTGCGACAGCGTTGGCGATTGCCACAAGGCAGGTGCATATCCTCTGCAATATCATCCACTGTCAACGCACACCCACCTGCGAATCGTTTTAGGATGGCTATAACGGTCATGAGGCGCGCACGCTCACCCCACATGCTGGCATCGTCTACTGTGTCGCGCAGGCTAACTGAGCCGTCTTTGCCCATGACAAATGCTTTCAAGTTGATGGCGAGGCGCTGGGTGCATCCACGACACACATAAATGTCACGGATGGGGTATGCCTGCCCTAATATGCCAGTATGTTGCTTGCACACGGGGCACATGGGGGCAATATCGCCGATGTTTTTGATTGGGAGTTGGATGGGGGTCATCATTTTGCACCACTCGCCAACGCATAAATATTGACCCAATAGTAGGGAATTTTTCCCTTAGTATGTGACAGCGTGACTAAATCGCGCTCTTTTAGTATTTGAATGACTTTCCACACAGACGCATAGCGGTCTCCCTTGCCGATGGCATCGGCTATCTGCCCCACACTGAACGATTGGTCGGCATAGGCAGAGAGAAAATTAATTACCATCTGGAGATTATTACTAACTTTTGGGACACGCCGATAGTTAGCCATTGTCGTCCTCCATCGCTACAATCCAATTGGGTCGGCTAGACAATAATTGACGTGTTGCCTCAAGGCTTTTTTGGCTAACCGCAACATAGTGACGCACAGGCGCGTATTCGATGCAAATTCGTGTCTGTGTATCAATTACCAAAAGGCGCGGGAAATCGGCTACAATCGCGTCTAGTGGCGAAAAAACAGGGTTCATCACGGGTGGTCTGTCTGATTTACGTGACGCTTTTTTGGCATCGGCTTTTTTCGCTTTCAGCCGAGCCATATATGAGGCGTGGTGCGGTTTGCAGTACCCAGATGTGCTATACCGTTTTTGGTCGCAATTTTCCACACCGCAGGTTTTATCGTTATTCATCACTTTTCTCCATTCTTACGGGTGACTGCGTGTGATTAGGGACAGCGGATTCGCCACGCAAAACGCGATGATGAGTATCAATTCCTTCAACACGCTTTTTGAGTGCCACGAGCAGAGCCAAGAGCGCCTCTGCATCGTTTATCCCGCTATGCAAACGCCCTTCCATAGGCACTTCCATCTCTTTTAGGGCGGTAGTCATTTTTTGGTAATCTCTCCCAAATGAATACGCCTTCATCGCGCACATAATTTCAGGCATGGGGAACGTGGAGTTGCCGATGCGGGTCAGTTCATACTGTAACCGCGCCTCTTCAAACTCTGCGTTCCACGCGGTTAGCGCCACGTCTTTGATTTGAGGGTAGACTTCAGCCCACACATCCCCAAAGGGTTCGCAAATCGCAACATCGGCATCGCTAATGCTGTGGATGTCGGTCATCTGGGGGGGGATGGGATTTTGGGGTTTGACTAGCCGATGTATTGGCGGACGACCATCCGAAAAAACAATGCCGATTTCCACGATTTCGGCTTCTGGGTGCGTGCCTGTGGTTTCAAAATCTATCGTAGCAAATGGGCGGGCAAACATCCACGTCACAAAGGCGACATTAAAACTGTGGTTTCGATTGTTGGGTAATGCTCCCTCTGGGCGTTGCTCAACCCAACTCGGTTTGAGATATTTCCCGTCTGGTGTGAGTTTTATGCGGATGGGGCAATCATCCCAATAGAGGGTGTCGCCGTCTGCCATTGCCATAAATTCAGGCTTATACAATAGCCAGCCGATAAGGGCGAATGGGTGGAAGATGTAAAATTCGGTGTTTTCGCGCGTGGCACATTTCCACATGGGGTCACCCTTGCGCGTTGTCCCCCGTTTTACAAAAATGACATGCTGAATTTTTTCGCTGGCGGTAACGAGTTTATCGGTCTCATCCATCCATGCCTTAAAAACATATTGTTGCTCGGCAGGGATAACGGCTAAAAGCGAGTCAATCAGGGTTTTCTCGGTCAACATTTTGACCAAAGAGACACTCAGTTCACCAATTTTCTGCATTTTTTTCTCCTTATGGTTAATTCTGCCTGTGGCAGAAATAGCGGTTATTTAAGCAATAGTCCCGATACGGGTTCACAATTGACAACTTTCTTTTCATCACGCCCACCCATGCCGTGTCGAGATAAAAACATATTGAGGGTGATATAAGCCACATGCGTTTCTTCGGTATAGGAGTATGCAAGTTTCAAAAGGTAATCTACCGCGGCACCCAATGCCCCCCCATCTCCTTTTGAGCCGACAATGGTCGCCTCTGCGCCTAGACTCTTGGTAGCCTCGTTTTGTTGAGAGAGCAGTACCATCGATGTCCCCGATTTGCGTGCATGTTCTTCGAGGGTATTCACTGCACCACTCATAACATCAAAAATGCCACTACCACGACCACCTCTAATGCGTTGAAGATGGTCAAGGATGACCATCTGTGTCCCATATCGGCGTTTGTCGTACTGCATCACGCGCATGATGCTATCAATATTGCTCAGTCCGCCCGTGCGGTAGCCTCGGTCATAAAACCGTATGTGACTGGACAGATTGCGGAATTCATTCAAGCCATGATTTATGGCTTGCACACGGTATGGATGCCATTTCTTATACCCATTACGGGTCTTGAGCAAGTTTCTGCCGCTCATACCCATATAAAACGGGTAGTTATTATCATCGGCTTTGTCATATAGCCCTCTATCCATCAACCATTTGATGCCATACATGCTGACAAATCGTGCCTTAATCGCATCAATTGTGGATTCGAGCATAAACACTGCAACGGATGCGCCTTGTTCTGCCAGATTTTTGCCCCAATCCAATGCCACTGTGGTCTTGCGTGATTTTTCTGGCGCAACAATGCCCACCACTTCTCCGAGTCCCAGTCCACCCCCCGTCCAGATGTCAATAGGCGCAATTCCGCTCAGTGTGCGCGGTTCGGGTGCTTGGTCGAAAAGCTCAAAAAATGCGGGTGCATCGGCTGTTTCGTCCTCTATCGCACCTGTCCCACGATTCGACAGGGTAGACATGAGAGCGCCGATGACCATATCAGGGTCTTTGTTGGCTTCGAGGTCACGTTGAGCAAAGTCGAGCGCCTTAACCAGTAAATACCGTTCTCCAAAGCGTTTCAACTGCTCGGAGTTCGTTCTAAAAACCTCATTCTCGAGGAGTTCACTGTATTCGAGTCGCAAACGCCCTAGCCATTCGGGATTTATTGTCATACCGTGCATATTGCCCATTACGGTGGTGACATGCACGGCTTTACCTGTGGCACGCAAGTTGGATATCGCACGCCATGTCGGGAGTTGGAAATTCTTCGGTGGGAATGATGTGTCGGTTAGCCCAATATCAAAGGCGGCGAGGTCGAAATATTTCCGAGTCCCTGCGCCATAATCATCTTCTTCGGACAACAATACGGTTAGTACAGCATCGGCAGATTTATGCCATTGGTTCATAAAACTAATCATCTCAGTGGTCATGCCTCACCTCTCTTTTTGCGTTTCGACAAAATGTGATCATCGCCTGCAATAACGTTCTGTCGCCATTTATCCTCTGGGGGGAATATGACCGTCACGTTGCGCCTATAAGCACTCTTGATGGTCGTTTGGGCTTCGCGCTCGTCCAAACCATCAGCAAGGGCGCGGTGAAGCAGGAGTGATTCCGCCTCGCCTTCGCTCATCCCAACACCTTTACAACTACATGCCATAGTAAACAGTGTGTGGTTGCGTGACCCACTAGATGCACCAGAGGCTAAATAATCCTCAACCCACTTGGGCAGTGGCGATATCCGTCCATACAACGTGCGGGTCACGGGTGGTTCTGGCGGTTTGCCATGCTTTGCGTACGTGCCGATGAGGTCTGCATAGGTGTAACGGACAGAGTTGACGTAGACCACCTGCGCGACCGCACCCTTACGCGAAGGTTTGGTGTTGGCAGTATTTGGCAAACGCATGATACGCGCCAGTTCCGCTACTTTTGCGTCTCCATCACATTTTTTGGCGATACCCTTCAACGCCCATTTGATTTCTTGCATATCCACCTCGTGGATGGTGTGTGGGGTATCCAGTAACCAATAGCCATGATAACCCCCCCCACTGGATACAATCAGGCTGGGACTGAGTGCCAGTAGGCGGGCGTATGCTTCTGGGCTGGAGTCGTCTACATCTGCCCAAAATGTTGTGAGGATGTGGGCATCGGTAACATGCCCGCGCACATAGGCGGTATAGTCACCTTTTTTGCCTGTGCGGATAACTGGCGGTTTCGCTTCACGCCTGACTGTCACGCCAAAGTACACACCATACCCCGTGCCATTGCGCTGGGTCAGGGTTCGTCCATAGCTATCTGGTATGGCGAGTGGCATAGCTTGCCAGTCCACCACCAAATGCGGATAAACAGTAATGCCCTCTGGTGCGAGATAGGTCAGCTCTAACGCACCCTCTGTCACAGCACCAAATAGCAACCCAAGAAAATCACGCACGGTCATCATGACGTTTTGCCATGACGTTCTTTTTCTTGCTGTGCGAGTTGGTCTGCCATCCACGCCTCATGCAGTGAGGTGGGTTTTGTAACAGGTAAAGGCGATGGCGACTTCCCAGCTTTCCATCCTCCAATCTGTTCCGACACTTTCCACAGGGAGGGTGTCTTGCCAAGCCAAAACGGTGATGTCAGAAATGCCGTGACATCGGCTGGTGTAATTCCTGCGTCAAGCATGTCTTGGGCAATCATGCGGTTGTACTCGCCCCATGCTTTGGCGGATGATGCGGCTTTGATACCTGTCAGCCATGCCTGAATGATGTTGCCAACGGTGGGAGCATTTTTGTCTGCGTTCTCGACGGGAGTGACACTCTCTCTAAGTGAGTTTCTAAGTGCTATTTCTTTGTGTTTGTCCGACAAACCACCTTCGGTTTGTGGGACAAACCGCTCGTGGTTTGTGGGACAAACCGCCTCTACTGGTTTGTGGGACAAACCGCCCTCTGTATTTATGCCCTCTCCGACATGAGCGCCCCGCGCCTTTTTGGTGCGTTTTTCATCGGCTTTCTTACGTGCTAAAAAACGATCTTTAAGTCCCTCAATATTTGGATTTTCATTCAAAAACCATTCTTGACCCTTCGCTGTGGCTTCCCCAATACGCACGAGAAGCTCATACAACACGAGTATTTCGAGGGCTTTGATGATGGCATTTTTGCCCAATCCGCACCCGTTATATGCCCCATATCCTCGCTCGAACATGGACAAGCTAATATTGCGGGTGCGGGTGGCAACGCGGTCATGGAAGCCCAAAATATGGCGGATAGTGTAGCTCAACACCACCCATTCTTCTGGGGTGAGCAGAGGCATCACCACATCAAAATAATCATTGGGGGTCTGAACTGAGTCGGGGACGAATGTGCTTTTTTGGTTGTTAGACATTGGGTTACTCCTCTGATTGATAAATAGATAGGTCAAAAATTACGCCGATGGTCAACTGGACTGGGGCTTCGTCAGGGTCTTGGTGAAGCTGGAAAAGGTGTAGCGTGCCACTCTTTTGAACAAGAGTGGCGCAAAACTTACCCACCTTTTTGCGGGTGGGGGCGATGCCGAGTCGCTTGGCTATCTGCTCCCGCGCCACTGGCACACCCCACTTGTTATCGGCACACTCGCGCAAAAACGCTTTTGCGGTTGTGACATCGCCTAAGCGCATGGAGTCGCGCATGTGGGTGTAGCTCATCCGCAGGCGGAGCATCTCGCTACGGTGAGCCGCTTCCCAAAACTTTGATACGGTATAGTATTCCCGCAGGCGAGCGGGGTCTACACCCACTGCCTGTGCATAATCCCCCACAAGGTCACTCCCCCGCGGGGCGCGACCACCGTAGGTTTGGATGACTTTGAGCGTTAAATCGCCCAAATAAAACCGCGCGACATCCAGTGACGTGAGAGCCTCGTTACCGAGGCTTACGGCTTGTTGCCATGTTTTTTCGCGCGGGTCGTTCACATACTCCAAGTGGGGGTACACCTTGAATATGTCTTGTTGGTTGGTTGTGGCTACCATCACATACACCTCACTAAAATTTATTCTGCTTCGGTTGGTAACAGATTTTCGTCTGGCAATTCATCTTCGATGTCCGCGTGAATCGGTTGCCACGCATCAGTAAACTGTTGCGCCAACCGTTTCACATCATTTGCAATGGCTTTGGGAGTACATTCGGCATTGGCGCAATACTCAAAAATCTTGCTTACCACACCATTTGCGTGATATGCCAGCACAACGGCGCGAATTTGCACCGCTTCGCCTGTGTAATCTTCCAGATGGTTGCAGTTGAGGTCATCCATACGGAACGCCGCCAATATGTCACTTGGCGACATTTTGAACCATCCCTCTGCCCATGTGAGTATTTTTTGCATATTGCCGTTTGTGGCAATCCATGTGATTTCTGGCTCTGGTTCATAATATTCGGTGGTGTCTGACTCTACTTCATATACATCGTTGACCAACCCCGTAGGCAGTTGAAGAGTTGGCACTCTCTCGCCATTGCCGAGCCGATGCTCCAGCGTTGCTTTTAGATAGCTATCGTTCACGCGGATTTTCATAAACCATTTTTTCATCTTCTTCCGCATCTTTTCTTTTTGGTCATAGAACGATGTCTCGCCTTGCTCCCGATATAGGGTGAAGGGAATTTTGTTCAATTGCCCATAAATGATTTTGGTCGCGCCCAGCGACCGGTAAATCGAAACTATGTCCTCAAAGCTGTGTGTGGTGAACCGCATCACGCCCATGACACCTGTGAGGGCAGAGAACGCGGGGAATATCAACTTGAGCGTGCCTTCTCGCTTGCACTCACAGGTTTGCCCTTGTTCGTGCAGGCATTGGGCATTGGCTTGCACCGACCGCCCCAATTCGGGGACATACTGGCGCGTGATGGTTTTCCCATCACACTCCAACATGATGCCCGTTTTCGCCCACACGCGATTAAATGTGGGGAAGGCGACATTAACATCGTCTGTGGTGATTAATGCCCCACTCAATTCGACAGGGTTTTGCCCGTACATCTCATCCCATGCGGATTGCAGATGAGCAAATGCGGGGCGGAACTTGATGCGAAAATGGGGCAGTTCTTTCCCTGGTCTTTTCTTGGCGATGTCCTCTGGGGTGCGTTCCGTCCCTTTGAATCCGTCGGCGATGATGGGGAGTCCATCACTCATGTTTTCTAGCGGTCTGTCGGTGATTCCGTAAATTGGCATTGTTTATTTCCTGGGTTATATGGGGATAGTCTCAGTGAGCTACCCCCGCTATCGGGTTATTTTGTTTTGTTCAGGGTGGCGCGGATTTCGTCTGGCATTTCGCGTCTGCGAATCCGATAAAGGCGCTCTACCCACTCCTCTTCGGAAAAGACAATCTCCGTTCTCCCGCTTGCTAAATCGAGTGCCTTTTGGTTGGCGGGGTAGACCTTGAAGGTCTGTGTGCCTTTGTAGTAATAGACCACAAAAAAGAAGAGGTCGGCTCGGCTTGCCATATCTGCAAGCGCCTTGTAGGTCATTTGACTGAGATTTGGGGCGGGCAGAACATACCCGTTATCCGTGACCCCGCATTTGTATTCCACCAATGCGACCACTTTGCCTGTGTCAAATTCAGTGACCAACATATCGAGGTCTGTCATCGGCACATCTACACCCCAATTCCGATGCCGACCAGAGAGCCAGTTATCTCGATATCCGCGCATTTCGGGCTTTACCCCATTGGGATTAAATCCACCACCATAGCGTTCTTTTGGGCGTTGCGATTGGGCAAACGCCAAGATTTGGGTGGGGGTGGGGGGGGTAGATGGCGAGGCAAAACGGCTCTTATCCATGACATGACGTGCAGATGCACCCATACCCATAGGCGTAGGCGCGTTTGAGTCGCCTTTGCGATTGGCATACGCGCCTATAAAAATCCCTTGTGATGCCCACTGATGGCGCTCATAGGCGTTTGTCCATCCGTTGTTACGTATTGATTTAGGTTTCCATCCGTTGCTCATAATCACCACCGTAGCCATTTCTGGTCACGAACCCGCACTGGTGGCAGTGTGGCATGACCGATACGGTCAATGGTGTAACGTTGGGTCAGGTCCCACTCATCTCCACGCAGGACGTTATAAAACTGCTTGGTCGAATGTGGTGTATAATCATGGAGATAGCACATATCGCCGTGAAAAGTTGTTGCACCGTTCACGATAAATGTCAGCACTACCGTACTATCTGCCTCTACGACCTCAACAAAAACGACATTGTTGGGGTTTTTCATTTCTGCTATCAGGTCGTAAAGCGAAATTTCGGGGATGGGACCATCGTATACAGGAAGGGTGGTATCAGCGCCCATGACGACTCTCCGCGTTCACCTGTGCCATGATTCTGTCCCGTTGTTCACTGCTCAGATGGCGTGCGCTCGACATAACGGCTCGTAAGCCTAGCCGATACACATCCTCAGCCAACGCATTAAAATGACGGTCAGCTTCGGTCTCTGATTCCGCCAAAGCGGTGATCAGGTGGTTGAGGTAATTGAGAGACGATTCCTCTTCCGTGCCTAAAAAATTGTTCATGATTTTTCTCCTACTGCTATTTCTGCTTATTTTTGTAATCCAAGCCGATTTTTTCCGCATCAGCTATGTCGTCACTGATTAATGCACTGGCGACCCGTATGGTTAATAACGCAATGTCGAGGGTGCGTTGCTCCGCGCGACGCGCTTCCTCAAAATTCCCTGCTCGTGTGTAATGCCCAATGTCGGGTATTTCGCGCATTCCCTCCTGTACCTGCTCAACTAGCAGGTACAGCGCGTTTTTTGCAACATGACCTAGACGATTTGGCTGGGGCATCGTTATTCGACTTCCTCGCCTTGGTCTGCCAAGAGCGCCTGAATGCCAATACGCCGAACCAATCCCTCAACTTCGATCATCCACGCAGACTTTGAAGAGCGGAAAAATCTCTCAGCCGTGCGGTTCATCTCTCGCTTTTGCCAACAAAAAAAAACTGAACTGAGAGCCGATATAACAAAAATGATACAGGTGGCAAAAAAAAGGATGTAAATGAGCCGATTATGCGGACTTTTCATAGTCGGTTTCCGTCCTTTTTTGCTTTTGTTCCGTTTTACCGTTACGATATAGAGCAAGAGCTGTATTCGATAAGAATTGCTCTTTATGGTTTTTCAGCAGATTACCCATTTCCCCAACTGTAATCTTCTCAGGAGTAGGTTGGGGATTTGGGTTATCTGTTTTCGATAAATCAAGTGGCGGGATTGGTTGTATGGACATTCTGACCACTCCCATTTTCGGTGATGAAGCTGGTGGCTTGTGGTAATTTGTCCCTGTATTTTTCATCTAGGGCTTCGCGCACGAGCGCCCCAATCGTCATATCATTGGCAACCGCCAACAAACGTAGTTGCCTGACAAACTCTCTATCTCCATTTACTGATATTGTGGTTGCTGTCATTGTTTATATTGCTCCTTTCGATATGAATTAAATAATTCCTTATATAGAACTATTTAATTCCATTTTAACCTAAAACATGGGGTTTGTCAAATGGTTGGGGTATAATAAATTTTAGGAGATTTGGATGTTAGATATGAAGACTTTTAAGCATTTTTTGTTAGAAGAAATGAAAAAACAGCAAATGAGTGCACGTGCATTTGCTCATTGGGTCGGCATTACTCATACAACAATGAATCGCCTCTTAGACCCAAAAGATGACAAACCGCCTTCACTGGCTTCACTGGTCTTAATAGCACGCAAAACAAAAACGCCGATGGGTGTTTTATTCAAGTTGATTTACCCAGACGCTGAGGATGATTTGTTGCGGTTTGACCCCGATGTTATTGCCCTCGCTCAACAAATTCTTGAACTCCCCATTGAGCAACGGGATCTTGCCGAGTCCCTCATTTTGGGGATGACTCTTAAGAATCAACAAAAAATCGAGTAAGGTCTTTTTATCTTCTTCGGAGAAGTTTGCAATGTAGGTTTGTATAGCGTGTGATGTTAGCATTTTTCACCTATTGTCTATAGTTTGTTTGTTGTTACATCTGTTCTTATATAATACTTGCGTTCTAAGAAAGATGCAACAACCCCGTTGTTATAAAATAGTATATGGGGGGTGGGAATAACGTACTATTCCTAACTCCAAATATAATATTACCGTAATTAACGTTATTTTAACCCAACGTTTACCATACGGAACGGTTAGAAAAATTATCAAAAACAGGTTTGATGTATAATATCAACAATGATTAAGTATTGGGGGTCACACATGGACAAAAAAGAATTTGACAAATTGCAACAAGCAGGGCAACTCATCAAAGCTGGCGATTATGGGCGTGCCAAGAAAATACTCGCCACGATGCCCCATAACCCCAAAGCGCAACAATGGCTAGATAGAATCAACGAAAAAGAGCAATCCGTCATAGATGCCCCAACACTCCAAAAAACGCCTCAAAAACCACCTAAAAAACAGAGCAATGCACTCGTTACTATTGGGATGCTTTTAGCTGGTGTTATCATTTTGGTTGGGATTATTGGGGTGGCTTACCATCTCGCAATTGTACAAACTGCTTACGACTCCTATATCCCAAGAGCGCAGGTGGTCATGGCAGAATTTTGCCAGACCCTTTGGGATTTGCCAGACGGCGACTGCGTGACGTATGCTCAGCGATATTTTGAGGTGGATAGGGAATTCTCGCTCATCGTCCAGACCTGCGAAACGTTCTGGACTCGTGGGGACGCACCTCAATTCGGCAGATGTTTACGCAACATAAAATACCCTGCGGATCTACTGGATTGACCCCACTCTATGTGGCGCTTATGGATTATCTTGCTCAGACAGGATTTTGAGCGCCTCATCCATATCGTTACTCATCAGCTTTAGCAACGCCTTTTTTACTCGCCTCTGGTCATCTCGAAGCCTCGCCTGTATATCCACAGATTGACTCGTTTCACCCCGTGCAATGGCGGTCACTGAATTAAATACATCATGTTCGTGCGTATCTATATGCCTATAGATTGCCTCTATCACATCCATCGCCTTATTGCCTAATGGTCTCGTTTTGGTCATTTTCTGGTCTCCTCTATTCCACCACTAAATCTAACACCGAACATCCCTTTTTGCCAAAAAATGTCCCAATTCTAAATTCGGGGTGGGGTGGGGTCAAAAAGGGAGAGATGTAAGCCCTGTTTCAATGCCTCTTTTTTGCCTTTCTTGCAAAAATCGGGGTTCTATGGTTATGCTAGATTTAGCAGTAGACGAGAGGAGACGAGAGGAGACGAAGTTATGAGATACGATAAATTACCGCAAAATGCACGCGCAGTTATTTGGTGTGCTGTCAGTACCACAAGACAGGCGGCGGATGACCGTGCCAGCATGGATGAGCAGGAGCGGTGGGCGCTTGAGGTCTGTCATAAGTTTGGGTGGCAGGTGGTAGATGTGATGCGTGTACCGGGTCACTCACGTAATTACAAAGACCTGAACACTCTCGCCAGCGATGCGCGGGGTAAAGGGATAGACGCATTTGACCGCCTCATCGCACACCTCGAAAAAGCCGATTTCGATGTGTTCATCTGCCGTGATGCGAATCGCTTTGCTCGGCGGGCATCACTGCTTCATTACGTGGTAGAGTCCATCATTGAGGATTGTGGTGCAGTTATCTACTCACAGCATGACGGATGGGTAGATTCATCCAATGCCGCAGGTTTCGCCGCCATGAAGGGCTATTCGACCACACAGGATATACAGTGGATGCGTAATGGCACAGCGTTGGGCAAGGAGAAATTAATCAAAAACGGAATCCCCGCTAGTGGTATTATGTCGTCATCGCATAAACGGGTACGAGATACAAACACGGGTAAAACAACCGCTATTGTCTTAAATGATGAAATGCTAGATTTTTACACGCATGTTGGGACATTACTCTTAGCAGGTATCCCGTGGAGTCGGATGGGCAGGGAACTATATACACGGTGGGGTATGACCCCCCCCAATGGTAAATTTTATTGTACGAGCGCGATTTACTATCGGCTGTATAACCCTATCATCTGGGGCAATCTCGCCACTGGGCGCGCCAAGCATCGTGTGGGCGAGTGGGTCTTTTATGACCATCCAAGCAAACCACCAGATTTGTTTATCGAGTATGGTGTAACGCCACCAGTATATAATGGCAAAACTGCCAGAGATGTCCGCGATGAGCTAAAAAGACGGTTGGAAATACGGGGAAAAAGGCACCCATCCAGCGGTTATCGGTTCTTGGGTATTTGTGACTGCGGTGTCTGTGGTCATAATATGGTGGTTGCCTCAACAAAAGCCCCCAAGCATGGGGTAAATCATGAAACTTATCCACGTTATCAACTGACTGATACGGGACGGCTCCATTGGGGTCTAACATGCCAATATAGATACCACAAAACCATAGACGGGAATATATGCACAGGCAATTCGATTAAACAAGTGGCTCTCGAAAAATTCTTTACTGAGCTAATCTATTATATGCTCGATGGCAAGCAGCTGTCGGACTATTTCCAGCATCCCGATGCGCCCGTAAATGAGCCTAACATCGAGCAGGTGGCAAGCCAAATAAAAAGGGCGCGAGAGCAGATTCGTTTGCTGATACGTAAACAATCCCAAGCTCCTGAGTCTGTGCAGGATATATATCAAGGCGAAATTCTGCACTTGTCTGACCAAATCGAAAATTTAGAAATGTCCATTAGATATTTAGAAGCGAGTCGAGCCGACACGGATCCCATACAGGCGTATATCAACTCCGATATGCGTGTTGAGGATTTGTGGGAACTGAGCGACTTAGAAATAAACCAGCTACTGACGGGTTTGATGGGTGACTATAGACTTATTATCCTAGGAAATGAGGTAGTTGGTATGAAATTGATGTGCTAATTATAGAGATATAATGAAACCGACATATACAGACGAAAAGTATATGTCGGCACGCACGAAAGGATTGCTACTACTTATGGGTATAAGCTACATGTAGCATACCACTGTTTCCTAGAGCATTTGTATTGGAGGACGGATGGGCAGACCTACAAATCTAAAACATATACAGATTTACATGACACAAGAGTCGAGAGAGATAATAATTTCTCACGCAAAAAACAAAGGCTTTCGCGTTATGGCGGATTATATTCGCAAATTGATTGAAGCCGATATAAACGCAGAACCAGATATGGGTATTTCGCTGACCATAAAGAGAGGTAAGGCGCGAAAAGATAGATAGTGGCTCGTCTGGATATATTCCTTACCCTAGCGTTCAGGAATTGCTGAATTTATGAACGCTATAGAACAGGTTTTAGGTAATAAAAAAGGGCTTTCGCCCAGATGTATCCTACTCAACGGACATGCAATTTTTCAGATACACCTTTATTGTACCACAGCGATAATTCTGCCACAGGCAGAATTATCTTTTTAGCTCCTCGTAATCCACCTTTGCTCCCTTTGGCTGATGCGCCAATTCTTTTTCTAAACGCGTGCCAATCTCAAAAAATGGACTGCCATGAGTGGTGACGATACTGAGTGATTGATAAAATGCCCAGAAGTCCTCACTCGCCCCATACTCTTGAATCCATAGACAGGCTTTAATAAATTTATCGTAATCCTTATTTGCAATCTGCGATGCGCTGGCGAGGTCGGTTGTCAGTGTCTTGAATTGTGGGTCATCCATGAACTGTGAGCCGATTTGCGCCACGATGGTTTGATAGGCTTCCACCCCATCACGGTATGTTTTGAATAAGCCCATCAACCACACGGCATCGGCGCTGGCATTAATTTGCTCATTGCTATAGGGCAGGATTAAGCCCTCTAGTTGAGGGTCATCCTCTGGAATGGGGATGCAATAATCTGCCACCTGATAGGTAGCCCCATTTTCAAATCGGCGCATGTGCAACCGCCCATCTCCGACAAACTCTACACATATTTCGAGTGGGGTTGCTTGTATCACACGAAGCCGCCCAATTGAGCCAGCTTTTAGATCGGCAAGGGTGCGAGACAGGATAACCAATTCCCCGTCATCAAGAGTGGTGTGTGTGGGGGTATGTTGGCGATTGTTCATAGAATTTTCACCTCCGTCACAAACCCAGCTTCGACACATTGCTCGGCATCCATCCACGTATCACGCGCTAACATCTCGCGGATTTTCTCGGCGCTTAATTTGCACCTTTGTTCGTAAAAAGCGACCAGCTTGCTCATCGCTTTTTCTTGCATAGCCACCTCATCCTTAAATTGCTCATGTGTTCCCCATACACCACTGCTCAATTGATGCACCAGCATAAACGCACTGGGCAGAATATACCGATGCGATCCCGACATAGCGATGAGGGTGGCGGCGCTGGCGCATACACCCTCAACAATGGTATAGACAGGTGATTTTATTAAGCCGATTTGGTCGGCAATACTGAAGCCTGCAAACAAATCACCACCATAGGAGTAAATATGTAACCAGATGGGGGTGGCGGGGTGAATAGCATCCAATCCGCGAGATGCGTGTTCATTTCGGAGTTTTGCGTCCAATCGGCGCAATTCTTGAATGAGTGCGAGTGAGCGGTCTGCGTCCACATCGGCATAAAAATAGATGTGATTTTCGATTACCTCAACGGTGAGCATGTTGTTAGCATCACTTGATGCGCGAGGAGCGCGAGGGTGTTTCCATTCCATGTGCCATCTCCATTCTTTGATTACCTGTCGTTATGTATAGTATAGCAACATACTCCTTATTGATGATGCCACTGTAACAATTACCTCGAATTTGAGGTAATTGATTCACTCGATGTAGCAACATACTCCTTATTGATGATGCCACTGTAACTAACTGTGCGTCACTGAGCCGATATAAAAACTGTACCAAGTTCCAAAAAAGCATTTGTTATCTCCATCAAGCCCTTACAAATTGCAAGGGCTTGGAGAAGGACATTAGCTTATCTAGTCCTCATGCACCTCATCTTCGACCACACCCACATCCGCAACATCTGGCAACACACACTCATCGCGCACATTGACCCATCCACGCGCCACAAAGGTATTATAGATATTCCCCACAGCGCCTTCACCCTCAACATTCCCCGCCTCGCGCAAGCGCAGGATATAACGGTCAAAGATGTGCGCCATAGAATCCTCTGGATATATCCGCACTGGCGGGAGTGACCTATCGGCTCTAACACCCGTCCGCGCCTTGCGCCCTTTAATCGGCTCATGACTCATATCCGCAAGCACCTGTTCCAACGAAAATAACGGTGCTTGGTTCTCGCTGGCTTGGTCTTCTGCCAATTTGCCCACGATGTCTTTCCATCGGTACTGCGACATAGTGGGGGTGCTGTTAAACACGCGCAATGCCATGCGTTGACGGTTCTTATCCAGTTCAATAATGCCCACCGCAAACGCTACGGGAAACTGCCCAATACGGATATAGTGCTGGATGTCCTCGGTCAATTTCAAAAGCGAGAGCATCTTCTCAATATGCCGTGCATTCTTGCCTGTGACGCGCACTAAGTCGCCGATGCCCCACGCAAAGCGTTTCATGCGTTCAGAGTAGGCTTGCGCCTCTTCCATCGGGTTGAGGTCTTTGCGCTCAATATTCTCAATGAGCATAATGGCGCTGGCTTGTTGGTCGTCTAAATCGCGCACAATGGCAGGGATAAATTTCCATTTCAGCACATCGCGCATGGCGCGTGTTCGGCGCTCGCCTGCGACAATTTCGTACATGCCGTCAATCACAGGACGTAGCGTTGGGGGTTGGGCTAACCCATGCTCGGCAATAGATGTCGCCAGTTCTGCCAATCCCTGTTGGTTAAATTGCTTACGGTCATTGTTGCCTACGATGATTTTTTCAACGGGTATCTGATGGATTTGTGACATTTGGGTATTTCTCCTCATGATAAGATTAGGGTAGGTTGTTTTATGTTTTGGCATCCCCAGAGACGCGACTCCGTGCGCCTCTGGGGTGTTTTTTATTTAGCCGTTTTGGTGGTGTGGGCGGTATACCAGCGCACACCCTCTGGTGTTGGGCGCATTAGAGATAAATCATCCTGCGATTTTTCCAACATGCCCTCATCGAATAGGCGGGCAACAAACGCGGTTTCTGCACCCTCAAATTTGGCGAGGGTAAATTCGCTGGCGATGATGAAATGCCCCATGTGCGCTAACCGTTTTGCATGGCACACACGCTCATCGCCTTCACGACATCGGCTTCATCACAGCCATTCAAATCCACCAAATACAAGCCAGATGTTGCTTGATAGGGACTCACAAAAACATCGAATCCAGCCACTAATGCTTTCACTTCATTGAGTGTGCTTGCGCGGTAAATTTTTTGTGTCTTGGTTTGTTGCATGGTTGTTTCTCCTTGTGATATAATCGAATCAGTTCAAAGATTTTTCTGCAAGTGATTCTCCTCACAGCCACCGAGTATCAGACGGTGGCTGTTTGGTTTATAATCAGTGTTTACTCCTCTCTCTTAACCTATATACTCATTGTAACCAATTTTACTTATAGATAGCTGATAGCTAACTAAAGGTGGTATGAAGGTATATTCCCGACAAATGCCCATAAAAAACCTGCTTTAATAGGCATAAGTGGTTAAGCCAGTGTCATGCACACAACCCCCGATGGATAACAGTGACGAGGTGACCATAACCCGCGCGAGCGGAGTGGGCAAGAGGATGCCCGCCTTACGGCAAAATCCTCTCCCTTCGGGGATATATTTAGCCTGTTATACCGACACGAAAGGAGTGCCGTTTCCTCTACTGCCACTCAAGTGGCGTAGTTGCAAAACGGTGAAAAAATTTATGATAGAAAATCGCATTGTTGGGTATGGTGATGAAGACCCTGAACAGCTTCTCGCTAACCCGTATAACTATCGGATACATCCGAGCTACCAACAGGAAGCGGTCAGTGCTGTATTGGGTGAAGTGGGGTGGATAAAGCATGTGACGGTGAATAGTCTGACTGGTCATATCGTGGACGGACATCTGCGTGTGATGGAAGCCATTAAAAAAGGCGAGAAGTCGGTGCCAGTGAAATATGTGGAACTCACTGAAACTGAGGAACTTGAGGTGCTTGCCACATTTGACCCCATTAAGGCTCTCGCGCAAAAGAACAACATCCGCGCACAAGCCCTTGCAGACCGCGTGGTCACACGGAGCAACGCGCTACGTGAAACGGTAGAAGCTATTCGCCCTCCGCAAATGCCCGACTCAGACGCGCCCATAGAGCGCCTCACCCAAGAGAAGGAAGCCAACGAAAACGGGGTGATTCGGCTTGGGGAATATCGGATAATTCTGCCACAGGCAGAAATAGCGGAATGGTGGGGTACGGTGGTTGCCCGACACGATGGCAACCAGTCCCAAGCGATTGCCGAAATCCTCAAAAGCATTGGTTTAGATTTGGAGGCACGACATGACAAGTAACACATGGCAAACACGCATTGTTGAGACGGGTACGGCTAATCCATTTGACCTACTCGAAAACCCCGATAACTGGCGGGTGCATCCAGATGTGCAGAAGAAGGCGCTACTGGATGTGTTGACGCATGTCGGCTGGGTAGATGAGGTCATGGTCAACATCCGCACCAATATTATTGTGGATGGTCATCTGCGCGTGTGGCTGGCGCGTGAGCAGGGCGAGACGAGTATCCCTGTGGTGTATGTGGATTTGACGGATACTGAACAAGACCTGATTTTAAGTGTCCTCGACCAGATTGCAGGGCAGGCGCAAACAGATGAGGATGTGCTAGAGGGCATTAAAGCCTCTCTCGCAGAGGCTAAGAGTTTTGTGCAAGATGTCTTGGGAGACCTGCAAAAAGCGCGTGAAGCGGTGCAGGTCGAAGTGAAAAAACGTGAGGAACGTGGACAAGGTAATACCATGCTCCAGATAGATAAAACGATTGTCCCTATCCCACATGATGTCTACATGCGCTGGCGCGAGAGCATGTATCAGACGGTGGGGTTTGAGCGCAAAACCATTGTAGAGGAGTTATTAAAGCGGATGGGGATAAAATGACGGATATACAACTTGTACCCATAGACAACGTGCATCCATCGGCGTATAACCCGCGCATAACAGACCCGTTGCGCCTACGGATTATTGAGCTATCCCTCCGCAAATTGGGCTTTGTGTCGCCGATATGCGCCGATGCGAATGGTGAGATTTTGTCGGGACATCAGCGCTATCTGGTGGCAACTGAGCAATTAGGGCTTACCCATGTACCAGTGATGTACACTAAGCCGATGGCACTGGATAAACGGCGCAATATCAACGTGGTATTTAATCGTGCTACCAATGACCTTGCGCGGTCTGCCACGCCCACCTCTATTACTGATGTCTTGAATCAGATGGATATTTTTGCGATGGGCGAGGCATTGCCAGATAAGACACCCGACCAGATGTACCCGTGCATGGCGACACAGCGCGTCCCTCTGCAAAACCTAATAACCGCAAACGCAGGGCGATGGGTGGACTATGCACGCAATATCAGCAAAACACTGGCGAATACGACTAACATCGTCCTGCCGATTGTCGCCACACCGGATTACGTGGTCACGAATGGGATTGGGCGGTTGCAATATCTAGCGGAAAAGAATATACAAGTGGCCGATGTGGTGTTCATCACACATGAGGAGGCACGGTTTGCCGATGCCATGCTCAATTACCTCTCTATGGACTTTGATATTCACACTCGGTACGCCGATGTGTTGCGCCACAATTCGTTTAGGCGTACCCGCAACGGCACAGGCAACCTCGCCACAGGACATTTATCCAAAATGAAACTCAAAAATAATGCTAGTTTCGACTTTGACAGCCCTCACCACATCGAAAAATGGCGTGGTATATATGGGGAGACGGTGCTAGATTTTTGGGCAGGGTGGCGCTATCTGACGAAGCTGAAGCCAGCAGGGATTCGCGTGGATGTGTTTGAGCCTTACTGTATTCGAGCTGGCAGTAATGATGTGATAGATAGGGAAGAATCTGTGCGGGTGGCGCGGGAGTTCCTCGCCTGTGTTCGGCAGGGCATCCAGTGGGACAGCATGTTCCTATCTGCCGTCATGAACAGCGTCCCGTTTGCAAAAGACCGTGAGCATATCATTACGATACTATCGGCTCTCTGCTCACCTAAGACAACTCTCCATTCATACACCACTAGCACTGTTTCATCCAACATCCGCAACACTAAGGGCAATCAACAACTCAATGCCAACGCGCTAGACAGCACCATATTTGCACTCGACTACGAACCAAATATCCTGCTCGGTGAGTTTGACAGACTGCCAAAGGTGCAGAAGTTTTTCGGTGTATCGGAGTATTCCGAATTGCATGAGATAGGATTCCTCTCGGTGAGGACATACCAACGAGACGGGTTGGTTTTTGCCGAGTGCAAAACACCCAAGCCGATTAGCCGTAAGCGCCTGCGTGAGGCGCTAGAATTTGAGTTTGACCTACCGTATCCAGATGGTGAACGCATGGGCTTGGTGAAGGAAGCATGTTTGGCTTTTGGTGCTCGGCTCGGCATTGCCCTGTATCAAATGGGGTAGCCGATATGTGATACGGTAAAGGTATCTTCACCCGCGCAAGCGGCGAGGGTCAGAGGATGCCCGCCTTACGGCAAAATCCTCTCCCTTCGGGGATATTTAGCCTGTTATACCGACACGAAAGGAGTGCCGTTTCCTCTACTGCCACTCAAGTGGCGTAGTTGCAAAACGGTGAAAATTTCTATGACAACGCTAGAGACCATTTCTACAATTGATGATATTGTCACGCTCGTAAAGGAGGGATTCACAAACTGGAGGCAATTTGGGTATGTAACCACCAAGCAAAGCGGAGATTTAATCTTGTTCAATTACACTGCAGGAGCCCAATATAAGGGCGACTGGAACTTCTTTGAGCGTGTGTCGCGGGGTCTGATTATCCATACAAAAACAGGTGAGATAGTCGCTCGCCCATTTGACAAATTCTTCAATTGGGGTGAGGGTGAACGGTTTTCGACTGCGCCGATAAAATATGTTGCGGAAAAAATTGATGGGAGTATGGTTTTTACATATATCTGCGGTGAGGAGATATGTTTTGCAACGCGCGGTAGTTTCGATAGTGACCAAGCCAAATGGGCAAAAGAGTTTTTCTATGACGAAATGAGTTCTGGTGAAATCGAAGAATTTGCCGAAATGTTTCGTGATTATACATGTATTTTTGAAGTGTTTTATCCAGAGAATCGTATTGTTTTGGAATACGAAAATAATGGGTTATTCCTTTTGGCAATCCGCAATCGCCATACGGGGGAATATTTAGACCATCGGCTCATTAGGCACTTTGAATATTATTTCAATCATACTTTCGATATTGTCAACGGAGACATGGGTCAACTAAAGACGGTTGAGAGCGTATTAGATGAATGTCAAACTCACTTAGGCATTGAAGGGTATGTGGTTGAGTTTGCGGATGGACAACGCTTCAAATTCAAGACACCCGAATACCTGCGTTTGCATAAACTCATCTTCTCTCTGTCTTTTAATGGCGTGCTCAGTTCGCTCCGAGATGGCACACTGGATGGATATATTGCAGAGATTCCAGACGAATTCTTGGGTGATGTTAGACGCTGGGTGTCTCAGATTAACACACAGGTTGAGGCGGTGAAAGCCGATGTTGAGCGTGCCTTCTCGGAAGCGCCAAAGGAATCCCGAAAGGATTTTAGCGTGTGGGTGCAAGCCAATCATTCACACCTCAAGTCGTACCTTTTTTGCATGTTGGATGGTGGCGACATCAGACAGTCAATTTATGTCAAACACGAGTTCAAAAAGGGATGGATAACATTGACGCACAACGGTTTTTAGAATTGCTTGGATCTATGGATGTAAGTTCAAATCTCTTGTTGGGCGAGCCTGTAGATGGGATATACCCCGCAAGCCTCGTCTTTGAGGGCGACTCGCCATCGGCTTTCCGCGAGATGCTCACGCTCTTGGGCGATGGCATATATCTTTTAGACGCGGGGAAGTGGCAGGTCAAAGCGCAAGCGGTGGTTAAGGTCAACGACCAAATCATAACTGCGGGGGAAGGCGCGGTTTTTGGCTTAAAGATGGGGTTGGATGACGATGGCAATATGTTTGGCAAGGTGGTTTCCGCATTTGATATATTAAGAGACTTAAGGAGTGAGGTATGAATCATAATGATGTTTCTAAAATGACCCCAGAAGAAATCATCGAATTCATTACGGCAGTAAAGCCATACATGGAAGGACTTGAAAGCGGTGAGCCTTATATGATGGAAGCGCTAGAGAAAGTCGCCGATGAGATTGTGTCGCTTGCGCCTGAACCCTCTAAGCCAACAATCATCGAACTCACCGAATTACACCCTGTCTACAGGGATGAAGCCGATTTGCTAGAGGATTCAATAGCCATATTCTTAAAAAATGAGAAGGCATCTGATTCGGCTTCATGCAAAAGGGGTCGAATTCGACTCCTTTAATTTGGTGTTATGGAGTGTCTCCCAAAGCACTAGGTATTCAATTGCATTTGGAATCCTTCATCCGCGACAACTCGCGTGAAAGTGAATAGCCGATGGCACTCAATAGCCTACTGGAGAAAGTTGTCAGTGTTATAAGCCAACTCCCTGCCGTGAAACAGGACGCAATCGCACAATCCATTTGGGACGTGTTAGCCGATTTAGAACCGCGTCCTATGGGTGGCTTTGAACGGTGGGCGAGACGGGTTGTGGAAAATAGAGATGATTTATATGAAGCCATGCGCGAAACTGACCATTGGAGAGCCAGTGGTGAACCAACAACATCCCATTTGCGTGATGTTGAATACCTATCAATGTTATCCAATGAGCAGTATGAAGAATTGCAGTCCTTTCTTATTGAACGGCATCGGCGCTGGCTTGGATTGAGCCAGCCAGTTGAGATGAGCATACCTATACCACTTGTCTTGCCTAATACCTCACACCATGTTCGACAAGGAGTATCATGCTTTGCAACGGCTTACAAATGCCGATTTAGAAGCTGATACAATAGGGATATAACAACAATCTGCATTTCAGAGTGCCGATTAGAGAGATATTCAGTTTTATTCATTTTCCGTTGGGGGACTCGCGTGGGAGAATTAATGCGAGTCCTAACCTACCTCAAAAACAAAACTGGCAGTAGCTACAAAAAGACCCCGTGTACACAGGGTCTTTTTTGTTTATAGCCCCCACTCGGCAGGGAAGGGCAATTTATCCCACTGGCTACCATCGTAAGGCACAGGTACAGCATGAATCTTGTGGCGCTTGTACATGCTCCTCGCCGCCTGTCCCGACTCAAGTGCCAAATATTGGCGGTCTGGTATTCCATACATCGGGAATATCGAATCGAGCAGGTATGGTTCTTTCACGATGTTGCCATGCCAGACCGCCAATGGATTAAAAAAGGCGTGTTCTGGCTTCCACCCTGTTTCGGCTTCGATGTGGGCAAGTGTCCGCTCTGCATACTCTGTGTGCCTCACAGTGCAGAGACATACAGTATGCTCTCTCACCAATTCGACCAACCATTGCCGATAACTCTCCACATCCACCTTTGACCCATACGACCCGCGCATCCTGCTCTTCAAATGGCTATCGGATACTAGTGTATAGTTTAGGTCAAGGAGTACGATGATGTTTTTTCCTACTCCCTGTGGTAATGGGTATAGCTGTTGGGTTTCAAATAGTGTTGTTTGCTTCATTTCCATACCTCTTCGGTTTGTGATTTGTCATATCTATAGTGTAACCCAACAAAATGAAGGAAGGCTGAAGGCAAAATGAAGGATAATACTCTCCCCAATGGGAGATGGGATTTCGATGGCAGTGTGACGCAGGTCTTTGATGACATGCTGGCACGCTCCATCCCCCAATTGGATGTAATGCGTGATGCTGTGTTCGACATCGGCTCACAGTTTGTAGCACCCGATACATGGGTAATTGACTTAGGATGTTCGCGGGGTGAAGCCCTCGCGCCATTCGTTGCAAGGTTCGGTGACGCGAATCGGTACATGGGCATTGAGGTATCCGAGCCGATGGCTCTCGCCTCGCGTGCGCGTTTTGCTGGCAATGAGAGCGTTGTTATCCGCCAAGAGGATTTGCGGATACGCCGACCTGTTGAACAAGCCAGTGTGGTCTTATCGGTGTTGACACTGCAATTCACGCCGATTGAGTACCGTCACCGTATCGTCCGTGACGTGTTTAAGTCACTGATACAGGGCGGGGTATTTATCCTCGTGGAGAAGGTGTTAGGCGCAACCGCCGAGCTAGATAGCTTGTTGGTGCGTGAATACCACGACCTGAAGCGTGAGAACGGCTATACGCAAGAACAGATAGACAGAAAACGTCTATCACTTGAAGGCGTGCTGGTGCCAGTGACGGCACGCTGGAATGAGGAGTTGCTGGTAAGCGCAGGCTTCCGACAAGTAGATGCTTTTTGGCGTTACATGAATTTTGTCGGATGGATAGCGATTAAAGAGTAAAGGATGACAAAGATGCCTGCCCCAAATAAGAAACACGTAGTAGGACGAAAGCCAATCATAGGCGAGGGACTTGTAAAAAATATCGAGAACCTACTTATGAACGGCAATTCGCAACGAACTGCTTGCGGGATGGCAGGCATTTCGGAAACCACTTTCTATCACTGGATGCGAATTAGTGAAGCATTGGAAGTGGGGGAGGAACACGCCGATATGCCGAAACCGCCACGCCGTAGAAAAAGCGAAACGGATACTATTTTCTCTCATCGGCAAAAAGAATATGACCATCAAATAACTTTGCTGACGCAATTTTCGCAGAGGATAAAAAGAGCAAACCTGACGTTAGAGACAGGGCTTGTAAACACGATTGTTGATGCCGCTTTACCTAAATATGATGAAACTGGCAAACTCATCAAAGAGGGTAACTGGACTGCCGCTATGACTTTGCTTGAACGCCGAAACCCGCAAGATTGGTCACGGCGCACGATGGGCAATAATGCCGATGGAAGCCAAAGCCATAAGGTCACCATTGAAATTGTGAATGAGGATGCGCGGGACAGTCAGATACCATCTCACTTAAAAGGGTAGTGGCTAGTAACAAGCCTATTCTGACCAGTCTAAGCCAGCAAAGACTCCGTTACGGGTGAATATATAGGCACTATGGGATGCTTCACCAGCCCTGAACACTACGGCACATTATTAAACAAGCATAAGTGGTTAAGCCAGTGTGATGTGCATAAACCGATAGATAACAGTGACGAGGTGACCATAAACCCGCGCAAGCGGCGAGGGTCAGAGGATGCCCGCCTTACGGCAAAATCCTCTCCCTTCGGGGATATTTAGCCCGCTTTGTTTATACGAAAGGAGTACCGTTTTCCGCTACTGCCACTCGTTGGCGTAGTTTCAAAACGGTAAAATTTTCTATGAGTGATAATACCCGTGTCAAAATCGTTTTGCCCACGCCTTATCCGCTCCAGCAGGAAATTGCCGTTCATCCCGCTAAATTTAAGGTCATTTGTGCGGGTCGGCGGGCGGGCAAAACGATGATGGCATCCCGCATGGCTATTGGCGGGGACAAAAAGCACGGATTTAATAACGGTGTTTTGAACGGTAAAAATGTCTTGCTGTCATCCACCAGCCAAGAGCAGGCTGATGTATTCTGGGAGTATATCAAGCACTGGCTCTCTCCATTGCAAGACACCAATCTATTCTACAAGAATGAGGTGAGGCGCATCCTTCGTATCGGCGATGGGCAAATCCGTGTAAAAACGGGTCGTCAACCGGACGCGCTTCGGGGGAGTGGGACAGACCTCTTAGTCCTCGATGAATGTGCATATTTGCACCCAAGTGCGTGGCGGTCAGTGGGAGCGCCTATGTTGGCGGACAATGACGGCTCGGCTGTATTTATCTCAACTCCCAAACGGCGCAATTGGTTCTTTCAGTTGTACCAAGATGCCATTGACCCCAACAACACCGATTGGCAGGCATGGAACTTTCCGACTCACACGAATCCACATCTCCCACAATCGGCGCTTGACCGCCTTGTGGCAAACATGACTGATGATGATTACAAGCAGGAGATTCTAGCCCAATTCCTAGAAGGCACAGGCGCGGTATTCCGTTATGTAGACGAGGTCTGTATAGCCAAGCCCCATACTACAGCGTATCAAGGGAACTTCGTTATGGGGGTGGATTGGGCAAAAGTCAAAGATTATACGGTGGTGTCAGTGATGGATGTTAACACGCGCACACTAGTCTACTATGAGCGATTTAATGGGGTAGATTGGGCGCTTCAACGTGGGCGGTTAAAGTCGGTTTATGAAAGGTGGAAGCCGTCTGTTATAGTGGCAGAGAGTAACTCTATCGGCTCGCCAAACATCGAAGCACTTCAACGCGAGGGACTACCTGTGGAGAGTTTTGAGACCACAGCATCTAGTAAGCCGGTTTTGATAGAGTCACTTGTATTGGCATTCGACCGCCGTGAGATAACCCTCATTGATGACGAATATATCAAAGGCGAATTTATGGCGTACGAGCAACGCATCGGGGTATCGGGGCGCTCTCAATATAGCTCCCCAGAAGGGTTACACGATGATTGTGTGATGAGCATCGCTTTGGCATGGCACGCCATTATCAATCATGGCGCGACATTTTCTTATCGGCTCATATAGGTCTCACTCCTCATCGGCTTCACCCAACAGTAAGCTGGTGCGTGCCTCTAGCAAATGCCTCCTGAGACTTGTTGTACCATATCATTTATTGATGGTTGCAAAATGAGGGCAGAATGAAACGCAGAATACTGCACACAAATTCACTTGTTTTAATCGTATCGGCGCTCCTGCTCTGTGGATGTTGGGGCATTATCGAGGTGGCAACACTTACACCATCACCCACTGCAACGATGATAGAGACGGACACCCCAATAGAGACGGACACTGTCGCGCCCGTCGATACGCTCACGTCTACCGATGCCCATACACCTACACAAGCGCCATCTGATACCCCATCGCCCACTGCAACGATGACAGAGACGCAAACCGCAACACACACGCCTACTGTGACACCATCGGCTTCTTTCGCGTCTCCCGTGTCCACCACACTGGTGGATGACCCGACACCTACTCGTGAGGTGTTGCAGACTGCACCCGCGCTCATTAAACACACATTGGCAGAGGCGACTTATTTCTATGCTTGCGCCGATGCGGTCTGCACCCGTTACCTATTCCCCAAAGGCACGGTTTACGAAATTTGGGACACTGGCACAAATGCGGGGTGGGTGGGGGTCGCTGTTGTTGTGACGGATTATATGTACGCCACGTTTTGGATGAGGGTAATTATAAGCCCTCAATAGATGTTGATAATTATTGAGACTAAAGGTGGGCATGATGGAAGAACGCGAGTCTGTATTTGCCAAAATAAACCGTGAGGCAGAATCGGCACGCATGGCAGTGTCCGCTTGCGCCGATGATAATGTCTGGAACACGCATGTTGCATGGATGGAGTGCGGTGCGGATAGCGGTGGTCTGCGTCCCACTGAGGATACGGTATTCGCGCATTTTTCGAGATTAAGCCGATGGAGATTTTTAGCAATGAGGGCATTAGATGGGGAACAGTTAGATGCTTTTGTGACGGATGTCATAGCACAAATCAAGTCTGAGTCGGATGAGGCTAATGAGCCGATACATCATCCAAACCACAAGTTACCCTTGCGCGAGGTCATGGGGAAACGTGGCGAGGGATTAGAGTGGATAAACTTGGGCGCGGACAATATGACAGGTAAAAAATCTGTACGGGTAGTGGTTGTCAAAACGGGTTTGAGTGGGCGTAAGCGCCGATAGAGGGTTACATGCGAAATTTTACGAGATGGTATATATTTGGAGGAAACGATAGCCTTCCAGATTGTGTTGCATACGGGAGTATCCGTTTTATTACGGAAAGTAATACACCAGTGCAGATTACTTTTGCAATCAAGAGTAATTACGATGTTGAGAGCATTGCTATGTTACTAAACCACGATAGATATCGTTTATCGTACAATACAAAAGGGATATTCACGCTGAGATTCGACCATTCCAAAAATTATAGTATGAACGATACCGCGATTCGTGCCAATAATGACCAAATGGTCATTGTTGCAAATATTCTAAAGGACGCTTTTAATGTATAGTGTCCACGTTACCGCCCTAAAGGGCAGTGGTTTGTAAAAACCCATTCTGGTCAGATACCACCTGCCTTAAAGGGAGTGGCTTGCAAATTCTGACCAGTATTTTAAATGTCCGATTTATTTACACGGGAGGAGTACCGTTTCCGCTACAGCCACTCAAGTGGCGTAGTTTCAAAACGGTGAAAAAATCTATGAATTTATACCGCGACGAAGCGAAACGGTATTCACAATATAATTATGTGGTGGTGTTAAACTCAGATATCTTATGTGATGGCAGTCTCATCTGGGTAGCCAAGCATCCAGAACTACCGGGCTGTAAGGCGCAAGGGCGTACTCAAGCAGATGCATTGCATGAACTCGCCGATGCACGGATAGATTATATTGAGGCGATGTTGGTGCGTGGCGAGAGTGTGCCTCAACCGTCTCTTAAAAAGCCGATTTTTAGACTTAAAATAACTACGTAGAAATCAGGATATAAGTAGTCATCTATTACAATCTAAACCAGATAAAAAGCAATGTGCAAAATATGCACATTGCTTTTTATGCCCTACCTTCCCACTCAATCGGCTTTGATTTAACCGATACTCCCAGAGGCTTTACCCACACAGTACCACCACTTCAAATAGATTTGCAACGCTCAAAGTTACCCTGCCCTGCCCTGCAAATGCCTCCCGCAAACTGGTGTACAGTGATTCTATCGGCAATTCATAGACCATAAAGGTACATCAAATGTCAAATCAAACACGCTCACGCATTGGCTTTAATGCCCTAGAGACTGGTATCAACAACAAACCCTATTTTGTAGACCTAACGGCTCGTCTGCGTTCATCGTGGACATTGGTGATAAATGATGACACTCTCGCCCAGCAAACAATTATCACGGGTGCGAATGTAATTCATCGGCTCACCCACATGGATGGTAGACGTGATGAAGGCAACGTGTGGCGCGACGATAGAGCGTGGGTCGCGCCCTCGCGCTATGTCGAATCGCTCATCCGCAATAGTCGAGCTAAGAACACCGTCAAGTATGTGTTGAATGAGCCGAATGTTGCGAAAGCCGATGAAATGCGTGCGCTCTGCGATTGGCTCGTAGAGGTTGGCGCATTGCTTCACGCAAAGGGATACCGCGCTGTATTGGGGAATTTTCCACCCGCCAATGAGCGGCTTGATTGGGCAGAGGCAGGCGTGTACGACAAACTCATCCGATTCATCGCAGAGACTGCGGGTATGTACTACGGTGGACATGCCTATACATGGGGTGCTTTGCCATTGGGTGTAGGTTTCACCTCTTGGGTAGATGTGACACCCTACAACGTTTCTGCCATGCACCCTGGACGGTGGGCATCGGCTTCTCAAATCAACCCCCGCACCACATGGCACATCTTCCGCACCAATTGGGTGACAAACCTACGCGCCGAGCAATTAGGTTTTAAGCCGATTCCAACTGTCATCACTGAATTTGGATGGGGCAAAATGTCAGACATCCCCCAAGACTTTTATCGGTTAATGGAAGCCCATTATACAGCAACGGCGGGGCAAAACGGGCTGGACGGTGCAGAGTCACTCAAAAACCTGTATCGCGCTATCTATCCCCAATGGACACATGGGCAGGCGATGGCGGAACAAATCAAATGGGCAGATAACATCTACCCGCCTAATGTCGAGGGCATCCTAATTTTCGCGTATGGTTCATTTGGGGATTTTGGACAGGACTACGCGGGCAACACCGAATTTCACGAGCGACTTGTATCGGGGGTTGGAGGTGGCACATCTCTCCCCCCACCTACCCAACCAGTCGCGCCTCAGCGGTGGCAATCGGCACGGTTATCCCCGAAAGGCACGCTATGGGTCAATTTGAGACGGACAGCCGATATTACCGCATCCATCGTTACACGGGTGTATCGCAACACATCGGTTCTCATTGGGGTGGATGGCGCAATCCCAGACCGTCACGATAAGTCAAAGGTATGGCTATCTGTCCGCATCGGCTCTCGTAGTGGGTATATTCGTCAAGACGTGGTAAACGTCAACCATCTCCCTTAAAAGGGAGTGGCTTGTAAGAGCCTATTCTGACCAGTCCAAGCCAGCAAAGACTCCGTTACCATCGAATACATAGGCACTATGGGATGCTTCACCAGTCCCATACTCTGCGGTGCATGATTAAATAGGCGTGAGTGCTTAAGCCAGTGTCATGCACACATAACCCGATGGATAACATTGACGAGGTGACCATAACCAGCTGTCTTGGTTGGTAATGGGGCTTTGGGTTTGTTGGACGTTGTGATAGAGACAATCAAGACCTCACCTAGCGCGGGTCAGGTCTATGACGGCTAGTATAGGCGGTTTTGGCAGACCATCAAAACGCTAGATTAAAAATAAGTGAGAAGAAATGCTAGATTTAGCTATAAGTTCACGCTTATAGCTTTTGGGTACTTGACAAACCGCATTACATGGTAGGATTACTAAGAGAACCCCCATATATATTGAATAATCGGCGCTTTATCCCAAACGAACAATTAAATAATCCTTTCGCTTCTCCCCCCATGGGGATGAAGATGTTTAATCCGTTGGATGAATTCCGACTTGAGGGCATAAGTAGGAAAGAACAAGCCGAGTTATATGCCTATTCAGTCATGGTTTACGCCGCTATTAATTTTCGAGCCGTGAACATCAGTCAAGTACCAATGATTGTAAAAGACCGTAACGGGGAAAAAATCGCAAACGGACTTTTGCCACGTATGTTCAACCGTAGGTCGGGCTATGTAGACAAAATGAAACGGGCAGAACTATCTACCTGTATATTTGGCTATAACCTGTTCCACAAAGCTACAAACGCACTGAACATCCCAATTGAATTGCAGTGGGTGAATCCCACTAGCTATATGGTGGATGCTGATAATTATCGAGGTCTAAAGGGCTTCCGTGTCACAGCCAGTCACACGCAAGATGAGACAGGTGGATACCTCTATCCAGATGAAGTCGTGTTTTCAAATTTACTGGACTTGTCAGATGATTTTGACGGCATCTCCCCCACAGAGGTTGCTTTTGCATCGGCTTCTGCCGACACCGAGATTGCTCAGACCATCTATGCAGTGTTTCGCAATATGGCTATCCCTGCTACGTTTGTGCAACCAACTTCAGATACTGCAAACAGAATCAACGACAATGATGTTGATATGCTTACACGCCTGTTTCGGTCAATCGTGCAAGGTGCTCGGAACGCAGGACGAACACTCGTTAGTCCTAAACGATGGGAATTTGTCACTCTCCAACCACCCTTCCGCGATTTAGATACACGTCATCTCACCGACCAAGTGCGCGAACAAGTGGCTATCGCCTTTGGAATTCCGATCGAACTCCTGTTTGCATCGGCATCCAACTATGCACAATTTGAGGGTGTTCGGCGCTCTTGGGCGCACACATGGCTAGTCCCGCAAGCACTCTGGTATGCCGATGCGTTCACCGAGCAACTCGCCTCTGATTTTGACGAAGGTTACACGGTTGAGCCAGATTTTGATGCTGTGCCATTTCTCAAGGAGGACATGGCGAGTCGGGTCAATGTCGTAAATTCAAAATTACAGATGGGGCTTATCACGTATGGCGAGGCACAACGACAATTGGGCGAGGAAGTCATTCCGCAATTGGATAAGATGGTCTATAGCCCAGCTCTCAATGCACCTGTCCCGATTGAAACAGCAACTACCATGTGGGAAAAACTGAACGGTGCGTTTGCACCAGAGAACGAAGCACATGCCCCATCGGTGTTAGACGACTCTGTGCCTGTATTCCCCGAGCGCCCCACAGTAGAGGACCTGAAAACGCCGATGGGGAGCAAGTCTTGGATACCTGATACTCACTATGCCGAATTACGCGCATGGAAAAAGAAAGCGGGCAAAGAACGCAAGTGCGACTTTGCGCCCAATTACCTTCGGCAAGATATCGTTGAGTTTGTCGAGAAAGCGCTGGATGAAACGGATGACACCCCAGACATCATCTTCGCCAACGCGAAAGCGTGGTTAAGCCAAAAGTCTATCCAGTCTACCCGCCTCAACTTTGAAAGCGATTTTGAGGACATCTTAGCAGAAGGTCGAAACGGGGGGCTTAATCGGCGCAGATTCGGGACGCTCGTGCGGGCGATCATCGCAAAATACGGTAGACGTGCTTACCGTGATGGACTCATTGACGGTGGCATTGAAGATGGGGATATGGACACAGAAGATTTTCAAGCTGTGGATGCCATCATTGCTCAACAAAGCGCGTATGTCACTAACTTCGCCGATAAGGTATTCAAAGAGGGACTATCGGATGCTATGGCATACGGTAAGCCTGAGATGTGGTTTAACAAGTCACTATACCCCATGTATGAAGCTGGTCTGGCGAGTGCTGATAAGAATGGGCTTTACGAATGGGTGTTGGGTAACGCCGAGCACTGTAGAACGTGTCTGGCTCTCAATGGACAAAAGCACCGCATGAAAGAATACGTGAAACGTGGACTCGTCCCCAAATCCGACAAACTAGAGTGCAAGGGCTTTAAGTGTGCGTGCAACTTAGTACGCACCACAGGTCGCGCCAAAGGACGTTTCCCTGTCGTTGCTTCGGCTGGAAAACACACACATATAAGCGGGGTCCATGACCCCGATAACCTGTTGAATGAGGATGCTCATGTTTAATCTCTCTACCCCACTTGACCAGCTCCCATTCCCCGTTCAACGCCTTCCAGACGAAGCGCGGGAGTTGTGGCTCAGGACATACGAAGCAACCTATGAACAGACAAGCGATGTTCTAAAAGCAGAACTCGCCGCATGGGGAGCTATTCGGCGTGAGGACATGCTCACAAGGTTGGGGTTTAAATCGGCTCTCAATGGCATTGTGACCGTTTCGGGTTGGGCGATGCTATTCAGCAATGCCGATAACCTTGACATCAGCCAAGCCCGAACTTATTTCGATGAGAACACGCAGACCGCCCTCGAATACTACCAGAATGCACCATTGTTTTATGAGCATGACGGTGCATACGGCATCATCGGGAAACGCACTTTAGCCGATGTGTACCCGCATGGGATTTGGCTCGAACACGATCTAGACCCTAAATCTCCCCACTTTAGCGAAATCGTCTCGGAACTTGAAAGAGGCGTTTTGTTTTATAGCACAGATAGCATCGAGCATTTTGTAGATGCTGGCTATAACCCAGAAGATAGCCATATAGGGCTATGGTACTTGGCGGGGTGTTCGTTGACCAAAAACCCCGCAGAACCCGGTCTAGGTCCCGTGACTTTCACGGGAGTTGTAAACGCGCTGAAATCGGCTCAAGGGAAGCGTGAGGCTTCCGCCGATACACCGACCACATCAGATAACCCCCCACCACAAAATGATAAGGACAATACCATCATGGAATTGAAACAATTGGCGATTCTTTTTGGATTGGAAGAAACGGCAACACTGGAAGAAGTGGTAGCCAAAATCCAATCATTGTTAGAAGCTACAGCCGTCAAAATGGACGGCACAGAAAAAGAAGATGAGGGAGCGGTAAAATCGCAGGAAGATGTTGCGCTTTTGCGTGATGCCCTCACAATGGAAGGGCAAGACCCACCCACCGATGAGCAATTGCGCGTAGTGTTGGCATCTGCCCTTGAATCGCTCGGTGTGGAAATCGAGATGGAAGAATTCGTGGAAGAGCCGATTATGGCAACCGCATCCATGAAAAACGCAGGCAGAGCCGTGATGGGAGCAATGAAAAATTCCACCACTGTAGATCGGCGTATGCCCTATACCACAAACGCCAATTCGCCCCGTACCATGGGCGTAGATGGTTTCCGCTCCCGTAGCGGTAACGGTAGCGGTGGTCGCGGTTTTGGTACACCTGTGAAGCGGCTGTCCGCAAAAGCCGTGGTCACACAAGGCATCGTTGCGATGGCGGAAGAAAACACACGAAAATTGAACAGTCTGGGTTTCAAATCGGCTACCAAAGCCATGCAATACGGACAAGGTGCTTTGGGGGGGTGGTTGGCGAATCGTGAAACATCCGATGAATTGCTGGAATTGTTTTACGCACGCACCGCCGTTGTCCAAGCGGGTGCCCGTATTTATCCTATGACTAATACCGAGTCCGTCACCATCCCACGCATGATTGAAGGCACGACTGCATATTGGGCGGCGGATGGCATCGCAAGTCCTGATAGTGAGCCTCAATTCGGCGGAGTGACATTGCAACTGCGCGAAGCGGTAGCTTTCACCTATATCCCAAACCGCTTGCTCCAAAATAGCCTGTTCAACCTCGAAAATATTGTCATGAATGACATGGAGAAGAGCATTCGTTTGCTGGTTGACCAATCTGCATTGCGCGGGTCTGGTGGTAAGCCTGCGGGGTCGGACGGGCGCGAACTGCTCGGTGTGCGTAATACCCCCAATGTCAATGTCACATCTCTTGGCACAAACGGTAAAACGCCATCGGCAACCGATTTCACCAATGCTTGGCGACGTCTACACGAGGATAATGTGCCACCAAGCGAAACATGGGGCGTTATCGTTGCGCCGCGCACCGAGTTCTTGGTGAAAAACACCACCGACACCACAGGGCAACTCATTCCCGCAGAACGTTTCACCCAAGGGCATGGGCTGTATAGCACCACACAAATCCCTGTGAACCAGACCGTGGGCAGTACCAGCGACAATTCCGAAGCCTATTTCGGTGATTGGCAATATTTGTATATGGGTGTTGGGCAAGACATCGTTTTCAATGTTTCGACTGAATATCGTTTTGCCCATCGCCAATTGTCTGTACAGACCGTCATGTACATTGACTCTGTTGTTGCATACCCCCAAGCCTTTGAAGTCTTGACTGGTGTCCGTGGGCAATAGCTCGCGCCATCGTCACATATAACATAGAGAGGTAAAAAACTATGTATAGCCATCTTATTGGCGGTGAAGTCGTTGCAGTAAACGCTATCACCGCCCAAGCCGTTGTTAACACCACGCCCATCACATCCAGTTGGATTGATGTCGGCATATACGAAGGTAATCTGCTTATCATCCTGAATAGTGGTGCCGCATCTGCAGCCGATACGCTGGATATTACGGTGTTGGAAAACACTGCAAACTCTGGCGCTGGGTCTGCCGTCCCTGCGGATGCCTTGTTTAGCCCCACCACAAACGAAGCGGCTACCTTTACACAAGTGACTGATGCAGGCGCTTCGTTTCAGTCGGTTGCCGTGAAACTAGAGCGCGTTGCTCGCTATTTGCGCGTAACGGCTACTGCCGCAGGTGCCACTATCTCCATCCCATTCAGTGTGCAGATTATCGCGCCCAAGAAAATCACCTAGGGAGGTGTGTAAATGACTCAACCATTTAACCCACCAGGGTCGTTTGTTATGGATAGTGACGAGTTTGCCCCGCCGAATTTCGGTGGAACAACGGCTGTCAAATATGGGACGGTGGCACATACAGACACCACCGCCAAATCGCTTTTCACTCTGCCAGAAGGTGCGGTTGTGGTGGGTATCACGGTCAACGTGTCCACCGCTTTTAACTCATCTGGCACAGACCTGCTCGACATCGGCATTACAGGGACTGCTAACTACTATGCAAACGACCTTAATGTCGACACCGCCACACAATTAGTCACAGGGATGCAAGTGGCACGCCTGTTTGATGCGCCACTGGATTCACCTACTACTGTCACTGCCATCTTTGTGCAATCCGTTGCAGATGCGAGCGCAGGTCTTGCAACTGTTTGTTTTTCCTATATCACGAGGTAAGAAAATGGCAGTTACCGCGTTCACCGCTTTTCACATGGCAACTCAAACAGTGTCGACAACGGCATTAACGCTTGAGGCATTTACTGGTATTACACAAGAGCAGGTCAATCGCGCTAATCGCATCCGCATCACTGTTGAAACTCAGCCAATACGTTATCGGTACGATGGGACTGCGCCCACTGACACAGTGGGGCATCTACTCCCCGCCCCATCTGAGTTGATTCTCACAGGGACGGATAACGTCCGTCAATTTCAAATTATCCGTGCAACGGCTGATGCCACCATCATGGTCACACTAGAGGAATAATGGTACACAGCTACGCCACGCTATCGGCTCTCGAAGCCCAAATCATCGCCAGCGACCAGAATATTGACGCGCCTATATTGGCAGAAAACCGCGCACGCCTCATGGCGTATGCTCGGCGGGTAACATCCCGAATTGATGAGATGACGCATGACCTATTCGCGCCACTCCGCCAAACGCGCTATTTTGATTGCATCGGCGAACATATAGACAGGTGGACTCGTGCCATTTCTCTGAACGCTTCGATAGCCGATGTGGTGACGCTGACAGACGGTGCGGGCAAGGTGTTAGTGCTCGATACAGACTGGCGTTATCATCCACGCGGTAAACGGTCAACCATGTTGTTAGAAGGTTTGACAGATAGCACATGGACTAACTATGCAGACAATTGGCGACAAGCCGTAAGAATAGACGGGATGTGGTGCTATCGAGAGCGATATGATGTGGTGGGATGGATTGGGAGCGCCGATACGGTGCAGACTACCCCACTAACCACAACGGCGACTAGCGTGACGGTAACGGATGTCGATGGCGCAAATGCGTGGGGATTATCCCCACGTTTTGACGTTGGGCAGATGATCCGCATCGGCGCTGAGTATATGGCAGTGATGGGTGTAAACACAATTACCAACGTCCTCACCGTGGTACGGGCTTATAACGGCACAACGGCGACAGCACATGTCACTGGTGCAAGCATCAGCACATTCGATGTGCAACCCGAAATCGTGAGGGCGTGCGCCCTGATTACTGCATTTAATTACCAGACGCGGGGCAAGTTTGAGCGCGTGCGTTTTGATGGTATAAACGCTACCGAGACGATTGAGATACCTGATGAAGCCCGCGAACTCGTGGCAATGTACACCATCAGCAATGCCCGCGGGGTCTATGGGGGGTAACGATGGCATATCAAGTTTCGACTCCAGACCTAGACAATTACATCAAACGGATAATTGAGATTCAACGGGTGATTATTCCGACATCGGCTACCACCTACACCCCGCGAAATGGTGCGGGGAATTACCCATACTGGCTTACGTTGGCGCGTACCACATCATTAAACCCAATCAACACAGCAGATAGCCGGCTAACCTTTGCGGTGGACATGCTCCTCATCCGCGGCCCGTCTATGAGTGGGTATGACAGCCAACTCGAAGCAGTATTGCTTGCAGATATGATGACCATCACCTCATATTTTATGCGGTATCGAAATTTCGTCACAGCCACTTACCCCGCTATCCAGTCTTTTTATGTACCAGATAGCGCACGGCTCACACGTATTGAGCGTTTCGATGGTCAGGTACAAGGCGATGCCAATGTCGTCGGGTCTTTTTACACACTGGAATGGCAACATCGGCTTGTAAAGGATACAACGAGTATTAGCCCGCCATAACTATCTGCCTTAAAGGGAGTAGCTTGCAAAAGCCTATTCTGACCAGCAAATTAAATGTCCGATTTATTTACACGGGAGGAGTACCGTTTTCCTCTACAGCCACTCAAGTGGTGTAGTTTCAAAACGGTGAAAATTTCTATGATTACCGCAAAACTGACCTATCAAATCGAAGTTGCGGATGAACTAAAAGTATTCGTAGACAGCTTTGAAAAACTCGTCCGAGAAATTGGGGATGAGACCACCCGTGAAATCACACCCGACTTTTTAGATGAACTGCGTTTCACCCCGCCAAAAGTCAAATATCCAATTCAGTGGACAAGCGAAAAGCAACGACGCGCTTTTTTTGCTACAAAAGGATTTGGACGAGGTATCCCTACAAAACGGACGGGCAAACTGCAAGCCTCGTGGAAGATTGTTGGCAAGATGGTCAATGGCAAATACGTGCTGGCTGTCACTAATCCCGAAGCATACTCGCCGTTTGTGGTTGGCGGAATCAATTTCAAATCGCAAAAGCAGGCGATACAGCCGATGCAACAGTTCCATCGCAACACTGGCTGGCAACCCGTACAAGACACGGTTGTCTTTTGGTATGACACATTTCAAGAATTATTCAATAAACGTTACGAAAAGACCTTGCGCGAGTTCACCCAAAGAAAAACAGTGACGCGCACTAGCAGAAGGACATAATAAAATGGCACTAACAGTATCCAGAGGACAGGGCGCGGGGGCATATTATATCCTCATCGCAAAGCGGGATAGCAACGGTTATCCCGTGGGACAGGTTGCCGATACCGAGACCATCGCCAATACGACAACCATGCAACCGCTTTATATTGACAGTCTGATTGACTTCACGCCAGAAACCCCCACTGAGGTGACATTGACCAATTTCGGTGGACAGCGTGTTATCTCGCAGACCACGCTTGGGACTAACAGTTTGGGGACAGCTACATTTCAATTAAGTGAGTACGATGAGCGCCTCATCCCACTGCTGAATAACTCCGTGCTGGATGTCGTGGAGGTGGATGGGTTTGCAGAGACCGCAGAAAACATCAATCAGTCCACATTCCCTCGCTTTTTTGTCATGGTTGGTCAGCGTTTCACCAACACCACAAATGGCGCGGATGAATGGCGGATGAGAATTTATCACAATTGTCAGGTGCGCCCTGCAAATCGTGGGAACATATCGCAGGCGGGCGGCGAGAACCCGAATCCGACCAGCTTTGTTATCACGCCTAGTACATCTACGCGCAAATTGTCGGGACGTGTGTTTAGCGCCACGACTGGCTTAAAAGTAGAAAAGGCGAGCGACTCGGTAACAATCATCCGTGCGCTATATCCTTTGTCCTTCACCAGCCACAAAGCCGCCGCCGCCGACACGGGGTACGTGTTGGGGTATCGTCCCATCTTTGCGACCGCCACAGGTGCAACAAACAATAGCCTCACCAAAAACGGTACGACTCTATCGGCTACATCTGTGACCATCGCCACAGGCGCGATTGTTTTTACAGCAGGCTCAAATGCCGATTTCCATGTGGCGCTTTACCAAACCCGTTTTGAAGCGATTTAGGTGGTGATGTATGGATAACCGCATTGGTATTATTGGCGGGATACACCCACAGCAGACCCTATCTGGTCTACCTGTGCCAGACCGACCTTACCCCATCACCCGCCAATTAGACGCAACACATTATGTTGTACAAGATATTCACCCCACTGTGGATGTTGAGGCAATTATCGCCCAATTGCGCGGGGAATTGGGGGATGAGGTCGTGCAGGGCGGAACGGATGTGTTTGAAGAAGAGGAAGATGATGAAGATACAGATACAGAGTAAATCGGCAAGGACGTGCATTTCTGATGATGGGGCAATTCAGTTCACCATGCTTCCCTTCCGCAACATGCTCACTAACATCCTCATCAGTGACACGGAAATACTCACTGGCAAACCCTCTACCGAGTGGAAAGACAATGAGTTGCTCGTGTGCCTCATGCTGGGAGTAACTCTCAATGTTGTGTGTCTGGACGATGAAAATCCGGAAGCGCAATCGGTAGCCGATTTCTGGGACACAAGTGACGGCAAAACAACCGCCGAAAAATGGCAGTTGTTTCAAGTTATGGTGTCACCTGATGTTATCATTCAATGGTGGACAGCGTACAAAGAAACTCGACGTGTTTTGCCATCTGCCTCGGATTTATTGGCGGGTGGCGAACCAAATGACCCAAACTCAGACGGGTCTGGTGGGATACATACAAAACCGAAGTCTTAAACCGCGCTCAAGCGTATGTGGTGGCAACTACAAAAAAATCACCACTCCTCCTATTGCCCAAAGGGTCAATGAAAACACATCCTATCATTTTGGATATGGCGTATCGTTTATGGGCATTGCGTGACTTTGAAGGATTTCCCCCAGACCCCGATGAATTAATGCAACAAGACCTCGACTATTACGATGAGGTCTGTCAATATGCCACAATCGTAAAATTCTACGCAGATGAGTCCAAGCGAGAAACCTAGTGAGTAGTGATAAAACACTCAATACTAAAATTACATTTGAGGTAGATAACGCATCGCTCAACCGAGCGAGTAGCGCGTATGCCTCATTAGGTAACGACCTCGATGCGCTCACCCAACAGCAAGAGCAATACGAGAAAAAACAGCGCCAAATCCAAAAAAACGCCGCCGAAAGTCGCGCATTTGAACAACAAGCCCGACAAAGCTTCTCTTCTTCGGGTGGCGGTGCGCCTGCGGGTCGAAACATAGGCGGTGGCAATACAGACCTATCCAAACTTTCCAGTAGCGTGACCCAGATTGCCGATTTAAGCAACGGTATTGATGTTGGCTCTATAACAGGCGCGGTGAGCGGATTCGGGGATTTGGGGAGTGAGATTAAATCATTGCCTTCCGCTTTTAGTGGGTTATTATCATCCATAAGCCCTACCAGTCTCGCGTTGGGTGTGGCAACGGTTGCCATAGCCGCTGTCGGCGTGGCTTTCGCCGCCTTTATTGATGAGGCTAATAAGCAAGCCGAGCAACTTAACAGAGCTATTGATTCTCGGCGCGATGCTCTGCAATTCGTGGCTGGAGGTGGAACAGCGGATGAGGCAAATAAACGCGCTGAGGCATTACGCAAACAGGCGGACGCAGAGCGTCAGATATTGACCGAACTGGAAGCACAGTATCGCTCGGCGGAGGAACAGCTCGGCGTTTTGTCTGGCATCGCCCAGGTTTTATCACCGCAAGAGGATGCGCTATCTAGCCAGATTGCGGCGAGTCGCCAAGCTGTCGCAGAATACGAAGCGCAGGCTAACTCGTTTGAACGGCTTGTGCAAACGGGTGCAACCGCACAAAATGACCTTAACACATCCTTGTTAGAACGTGCCAGTTTGGTTCAAGAGTCCATCCTCATTGAAGCGTCTGCCAACGAAAGCACGGCTGAATCGAATCGAGAACGCCTGCGCCAACTTGATATTCAAACCCAGGCTATCGAAGCCGAATTAGAGGTGTTGGAAAGTGCCGAAACGCAAAGTGCTGAGACAACTGCTCGTATTGACCAACTGCAAGCCAGTTTGAAAGCATTAGGGAACGAAGCTGGGGTGGTGTCGCAGTTTACCACTCAAACAGCAAAAGATGTGGAGAACGCCAATAAAAAGCGGCTTGAGGATGACAAAGAATTGGCTGAAGAACGTGAACGTCTCGCCGATGAAAACATTCGCAAAGAACAGCAGTCAATGGAACAACGGGCAAATGCGCTTAATGACCTAAACAATAAATTAGTAGATGCGGCGAAAAAGAACGCCGATGCTGAAGCGGATATTGCTAAAAAGCTGAACGATAGCAGGTCTGATGCACGTAGGCAACTCAACCGTGATTTGCAATCCCTCGAGGTGAAAGAGAGCCAAGAACGTGTAAAGCTCATCACCACTACTCAAAATGATGAGGCAAAATCGGCGCGTGAACACCAACGGAATCTTGAAAAAATCCAAAGAGATGCTCAACGCCAACGTGAGGATTTAGCCTCAAATCTGGATTTTGCGGGGATATTTCAACTTGACCGCAATACCAACACGCAACTCATTGATGCGAGCGGAGAGTATGACGCCGCCCGTGAAGAACGCCGATTCGCATTGGATGAACAATTAGCCGATCTGAAACTATCTGCCATGCAAGCACGCCAAGAACGCCAAGTCGCATATCGGAATGAACTACAGGATTTGCGGATTCAGGCTAATCGGGAAAACCGCGATAGGGTCACACAATACAATCGTGAACTAGAATTAGCACAAACAGCCTATTCACGTCAATTGAAACTATTGGCTGAGAAATTTACGGCTGAAACACGGCTGTATCAGCAGTTTGCCGATAGAACCTCAACAGCTGATGGCGCACCTCGCGCTAGAGGTGGAGATATTGGCTTTGCCCCAACACAAGGTGTCATTGGACGGGCAGGCAGTAGTACAACCACAAATGCCAACACGATTGCCATCAATGTCAATGGTGCTCGTAACGCTTCGGCAGTGTCAGCTGAAGTGCGCGATGAGCTTCGTAAACTAGGATTCGGATAATGCCAGAGACATTCCAAAGCAATCAGATTTCTATTGGCGCAAACAATGTCGCAGGACTCACAAACATCGAAGCAATCGCCGTTAGTGGGGTGTATTTTGTCACTGTCAACGACCTCGACAAATGGCGCGAGGGCGCTCCTGTCCTCTATGGGGATGGCATCGGCGGGAGACAGGGCATTACATCCACCCAATGGGTGAGCGGATATATCACAGCCGACCAGTATAACTACATCCGTGCAACGCTATTGGTGGGGTCATTTTCGGCATGGGTCACAATTCGGACTCGCGCTTATTTGGCAACCACCTACGCCAACTATAGCGCTGTTTTGACTATTCCCTCACCCGATGAACTTGACGCTCCCATCGGCGGGAACTATATCAATTTTGGTTGGCAATTTACCCAGCTCACCCTTATCCCGTAATCGGAATCCCAAATGCCCTTTAATATCACCCTATCCGCCCCACAACTTACAGCGATACGCGCTAACGGGTACTCTGCTCGCCAGTATGTACTGCTTGCGCCAAACACGGTTGTTTTTCAGGCGCGGGTAAATCAAGGGACATTTACCACCTCATTTGCATCTGTGAATTATGACACGATTACAGTGGGTAGCCACACCTCTATAAAAGAGGGATACACGGTTTATATCGGCGCGACCACAGACATACGCACCGCCAGCTTCATCGGCTATGCTCGGCGCGACAGTGCGGGCACAGTCGCCTCTGCCACCAGTATTAACCTTAATCAGACAAGTGCCGATATAGCCGATAATGCTTATATCATGGTTGTGCGTGACGTGCGCCTGTGGTACAAACTTGCTCGGTATACCGACACATCTTCATATTTCAAAGATTTTATTATCCCATTTCGCCGAGTACGCCCACTGGTCACAGGGATGCAATCTGCTTACGTCAAAGTGCTATCCAGTGGGATAGCCGATTTTGCGTTTACCCCATCTGCCAGTGCGGTAGATGCCGATGCGACCAGCACCTTCACATGGGTTTGGGATGCCGATGGTGGCACATTTGAAATTGGCACATCCACCAGTAAAGATGTGACCATCCGCTATGCCATCGCAGGGCATTACATGCCTCGTGTGACGGTGACGGACAGCAATGGGGTATCTAATTGGCTCACCTGTCATGTATTTGTTGTTCCATCCACCTATGCTAGTGTAGTAACAACTGGCGCAGAGGGCGCGACCATTGAGCGAAGCATTGATAACGGCAATAATGCCACCCTGCGGTTTTTTGATGGGGTTGAGAGTGTACCAGATTACACCTTCTGCACCGTCTGGTCACCAAATAATCTGTCTACTACGTACGGTACAGACATCCAGTTTGTAGGGCGACTCCGCAACGAATTGATAGATAGCACGATTGACCCCATAGATGCCTATCAGCCCGTAACTACCTTTCAGGTGGAGGGCGTGGCAGCCGAACTGGGACGGCTTTTCAACTCTGCCAAACTCACCGCACGGAACACTTCATCCCCAACCCAATGGGATGAGCTAAAGAAATTGACCCCGTGCCGAGCCATTGGCTACTATCTCAGTGAACATACCACACTGACTAACATATCGGCTCTCACGCTAGATGACCTCACAACCACCTATGTCATGCTCAATTACACATTTGACCAGTCCAGTGTGTTGGAGCAATGCAACAGATTGCTAGATACCACAAATCGTGTTTTTGAGTATGCCCCAAGTGGCGAAATCCGTACTGCTCGCAAGTCATGGTTTGAATCAGCTTCGGTGCGTAATGCCCTGATAACCATTGTGGCGTATGGGATGCGCGACATGCAGGTAGATGCATCTGGCGGGGTGATATACAGCATCAGCGCCGATATGGTGACAACGCTGGGGAAACTTATCGCCTCTGGGGGAGCTTACACCGAAGCCACCAATTATTTACAGGTCTATCAGTCATTTACACCTGCCGTATCGCCTGCTCAGGGCGATACAAATGGGGCACTCAATGGGCAGGTTTTGACTGCTAATGCAACAGGCTATGACGAAATCGGCGACAGATGTGCCAATGCCTATGCCGAAGCCCAACCGCCCACAACCATGACGGTGCAGTTGTTATCGGCTTACGCGGGACTCATCCCTAGCGTGAGCCAGTGGTATACGTTCACCATCCCCGCCGAAACCAACAATCGCGGGGTGGCTTACACATCGGCAGATAGATGGACGCTAAAATCATTGACCATCGCCAATGACCCTCAGACGGGCTATCCCATTGTCACGGGTAATTTTCTACTGGAGACAGTAGGTGAGGGTTATCAGACGGTATCCATCATACCCCCCAATGAAACACCCTACGAAAACCCTGTCATGCCGATTGAGTCGCCCTATCCTAATTTGCCCTCATTGCCAGATTTGCCATACCCAGATCCAGATAACACGCCGATAGAAAACATGCCACCTTTTACACCAGAGGAAATTGCAGACCAGACACAGCCAAATGAACCGGGTACGAATCAAGAACAAATCCAACAAACTGGCGTGGCAGGGATGGCATGGGCAACAAACAAAGTATATGCGGTGACGAATCTGCCCACCACGCCCATATTTGCCGATGCGACTCCTATCAATCTGGATGGGTTGACAATACGTGACGGGAAATTGTCGAAACACAATAATCAGGGCTATGTATTGGCAGGCGATGGCACGAACAGCCGATTTTTTAAGACAATCGCTTTTGGGTCTGTAGACTACGCACGGACGCAAATCACGGGGGATTATCGGCTGATACGACAAACCAACACAATAGGCGAGATATATATTTATCAGTTTGCGGGGACGTGGACATATCAAATTGATTTTAGCCTCAACAATGGGGGGTGGATAAAAGACCCTGGTCCGGGTGAAGCGGGGGTCTATAGTGCGGGCGCGTGGCGAAGCGAACCCTTGGGTGGCAGTGAAATTTTATCTATACAAAAAACGTTTAATTCGTTCTATATGACCACGGGCAGAATTGTTTATACCGCATCCGCTAATGCGATGGCTGGAACACGTTTTTTTGCCACACAACTACTAGCCACGGGTACAGGCTCTTTTAACACGACCGTCACAACAAATGCGGTTGTCACATTAATATCGGCAAAAGTCCATAATTTTGGATCTACATTTGGCGAGAATACCATCACGCTCATTGAAATCTCTGGCAACCGTGCAAATTCACGCCGTAGCACCGATAGCGGTGCGGTGTTCGCATTTCCCGAAGAAGTGGGGACAAACCCTAGCTCAGACGCAGGCTTTGATGCGGTGGTCATCGGCTCACGGGTATTCGCCGCCCAAGCTGGGAGAGTACGCCAATCTGATGGCGGTGGAGCATATAGCGACGCCACAGGTGGTACAACCACAGGCACATACCCTATCTGCATGGTCGCGTATGGCGTGACCAATAGCCGATACATTGTGACGACTCCGGTGGGAGTATCGGGTGAATCAGTGTGGAAGGTAGTCTCTGGCACACCCACCGCCATCACCCCCAATGACGGGGTATCCGATGGACTCGGTGTAACACCCAATTGCGTAGCGATGGCGGATGGTATTGAGACGCATATAGTTGGCATATTCAGTTTTGGCGGGATACGCAAAATTGCCTATTCGTCAGATGGCGGGTCAACGTGGGCATTTAATACACAGATTACTAATACCGCAAACTACATCCGAATGATACGTGTTGGCACGCTTTTTTACATCGCCGTGTGTGATGGAACTACCCTCTGGTGGGGTTATTGGGCGGGGACAGGTACATTGACCCTATATGCGAAGGTATCCCCACTATCTTTAGGAGGGTTTGAATTTAGATGAGCAACGATACAGCCGATAGAGCCAGTCTCAAACGCAGGATTGCACAAAAGTTTGGAATCCAGAGCGACATCGCCATTCTGGGCGATGGGGCGGGCAGAATTTACGACAACACAAATCGTGGTTATGTCTACATTCGGGTTTTAAACTCTGTCTCTGATACAGGAGTCCCTATCTACACTGCCCCATTTACCGTGAGGCATAACCCCAACGCTCAATATAAGGTCGCTGATGGCACACGGGTTAGATTATTTATTGACCGTGACGGTGAACTCGCCATTGAGGGTGCAGACTTCACGGGGATGGTCGCCGCTAATCAGAATCCCGCCATATTTAATTCTGGTACTCCAGAAACGAAATTTATAAATCCGAGCCGACTAACTACCCTCATGTCATTTGCCATCGGCAATGGTAGCACGCCAACGCTTAAAATCGGCGTGCAAGCGCTCCTGTATATCACCAGTGGCACCACGTTCCAATTTTTTGCGGGAGCGCAGTACGACTTTACAGCCAATGTGCCTGCCACATCGGGCAAAAAGGCACTGGCAGTTGTCTATCTGGATACCACGACAAACGCGCTCGGTAGTGTGGTGGGGTCGGATAAGGATGCAATTTTGAATTTTGATACCGCCGATTATACGGAGGTGGTTGGATTGATACCGCTCACTGCTCTTCCAAGCGGGATGTGGGTTTTGACCAATGGCATGACCACCATCACCGAGAAACAGTTGCAACTTGATTTACGTCAATGGATGAATTTACCAGCCAGTACCAGTATAGATAGAGTCCCTTTATGGTTAATCAAATGGTAGGTGATATATGCCTTTTATAGCTACATTTATGACAAACGGGCGGGTTGCATCAAGCGAGGCTATTTTGTATACCGCGCCAGCCCTTACGACTGCATATATAAAACTGGTTAAGTTTTCCAATACAGCCGTTGGGACGGAATCTTTAATTGTCTATGTAAGAAAGGGCGCAGGCACAAGCCGAATCTTCTACAAATTCGCTTTGGGCGACAATGAATTTGCGACAATAGACGACCCGATCGTACTCAATGCTGGAGATACGCTACGCGCCCAAACCACAACAACAACGACTGTGGACTTTATCGTAATGGGTGTAGAGGAGAGCTAATATGCCATTATATATCTATGACAAGTTTGGGATACTAAAACAATCCAGTAGCGGTGGATTCACATCCTTCACTCTAAATGCGGATTCTGGAACGCCTCAAACTGTAGAGAACGCGGAAACGCTTTTGGTTGCGGGGTCAAATGGCATTGTAACCTC
>Ga0163155_10000499_pt1 | contig 48456 bp, 37 predicted proteins | sample OliLakLV19SP4G1_FD_148611 | JGI IMG/M metagenome (GOLD analysis project Ga0163155, IMG submission 148611) | Freshwater microbial mat bacterial communities from Lake Vanda, McMurdo Dry Valleys, Antarctica - Oligotrophic Lake LV.19.SP4.G1 | ecosystem: Environmental > Aquatic > Freshwater > Lake >... | reverse complement strand
GCCCGTAATTTCTGCTAGCCAGTGTTCTAGCTGGTCAAATAATATTTGGTAGCCCCGCGTTTGATCCGTCGGCGCAAACGGATGAATTTGCCCAAATTCTGCCCAGGTGACGGGCAACATTTCGGATGTGGCATTCAGCTTCATGGTGCAAGAACCGAGGGGAATCATTGCCGTTGCTAAGGACAAATCCTTGGTTTGCAAACGATACATGTAGCGCAGCAACTCGGTTTCAGACTGATAGGAATTGAAAACAGGGTGAGTGAGATAGGGCGTAGTCCGCTGGAGCGCAGAGGGCACAACGGCATGAAGTGAAGAGGAATGGAAGAGATCCTCTGGCGTAAAATGAACGCCCTGTTCTCCTGCAAAGATTTGGAAGAGGGCAAGCAGATCATCGGTAGAAACGGTTTCATCCAGGGAAACACCAATGCTCTGGTCATCCAGTTGACGCAGGTTAATGTGATGCGAGTGGGCGCGACTGATGATAGCTTTGATGCGGTTTTTACCCACATCAACTCGCAGCGTATCAAAGTAAGCTTCAGAACCCAGCGTATAGCCCAATCGCTTCAAACCCTCTGCTAATAGGATCGTCAGGTGGTGAACCCGTGCCCCAATGTTTCGCAGCCCTTCAGAACCGTGGTAGACCGCATACATTCCTGCCATGATTGCCAGCAGCACTTGAGCCGTGCAGATGTTGCTGGTGGCTTTGTCGCGTCGAATATGCTGTTCGCGAGTTTGTAGCGCCAGACGCAGGGCAGGTTGACCCTGCACATCTTTGGAAACGCCGACTAAGCGACCGGGCAATTGGCGTTTAAAGGCTGCTTGGGTGGCAAAATAAGCGGCATGAGGTCCGCCATAGCCTAGAGGCACGCCGAAGCGTTGGGTATTGCCGATCGCAATATCCGCTCCAAATTCACCGGGGGGCTTAAGCAAAGTGAGGCTGAGCAAATCAGCAGCAACGATGACTAAGGCTTTTGCAGTGTGGGCGCGATCGCAAAACTCGTGATAGTCAAAAACCGTGCCGTCTGTGGCGGGATATTGCAGCAATGCGCCAAAAATCGGCTGATCAAATGCGAAGGTTTCATGATCGCCAATGATCACCTCAATTCCTAACGCTTTGGCGCGAGTTTGCACTACGGCGATCGTTTGAGGATGGCAGCATTGAGAGACCCAAAACGTTTTGGCATCGGTTTTGCAGAGTCCATAGCTCATCGACATCGCTTCTGCGGCAGCGGTGCCTTCATCCAGCAGCGAGGCGTTAGCAATTTGTAGCCCGGTCAAATCGGTCACCATCGTCTGAAAGTTGAGCAATGCTTCCAACCGTCCCTGGGCAATTTCGGGCTGGTAGGGCGTGTATTGTGTATACCAACCGGGATTTTCTAAAATGTTGCGCTGAATCACGGGAGGGGTGATGCAGTTGTGATAACCCATGCCGATAAAGGAGCGGAACACTTGATTTTCTTGGGCAATTTCTTTTAGCTCTTGCAGCAGTTCATATTCCCCTTTTTCGGCTTCTAGCTTGAGGGGAGCTTTCAGGCGAATGGATTGGGGCACCGTTGCGCTAATCAATCCTTCTAAATCACTGAAATCCAATAGCGCTAGCATTTTAGCTACATCAGTGTCATCTAAACCAATGTGCCGCCGCACGAAGGAATCGGTGTATGCCAGCGGATTGGACACAGTATGCAATGATGCCTCTGCTGAAGGGGACAGGCTGTTGTCATCGCGATCGCCCCTGTCGGATAGGGAGCGATCTGAAAATACACTGGCTTGATCCATTGGACGCTCTAACATAGGGATGGTTGGGTGAAGGTGATCCAAAGAGAATGCTTTTCTCAGACTTTAACATCTTGCCCGGTTTCTCGGTGTGTCGGCACAGATGGGACGAGATTTGCGATACTAGTCTTGGTTGAGTGATTTGATTCTTGTACGGATGCGCTAAATGTTTATTATTGATGTCACGTTAAAAAGTACGCCGATTACACTGTCGGTGCAGCGCAAAACTGCGGAAGATGCAGAATCGTCTTATCAGCAGGTGATTGAAGCCATGAAATCAGGGGAACAACGCTTAATTGAGCTAGTCTGCGAACATCAGACGGGCAAGAAAATTAGCATCGTTAGCAGCGAAATTACAGCCGTACAGCTATACGAAAAATCGGGCACGGCAACCGCTTCTGGTAAGGCACCGGGCTTTAGCTTTGCAGCGGCAGGATGACGACGATCGCCCCGACAAATGACGCGAACGACTTCGTCGCGCGAAGCGCTATCGCGATTCAGGTTCAAGATTTGCACTTTCGCTGGCAAACAGGCAGCACCGTTCTAGATGGCTGCTCCTTGGATGTGCCAAAGGGCGAATTTTGGATGCTATTGGGCACGAACGGCAGTGGCAAATCAACCCTACTAAAACTATTGGCAGGATTGCTGCAACCTGAATCGGGATCGATCAAGCCTTTGCCCAAACTAGGGTTTGTCTTTCAAAATCCCGATCACCAACTGGTGATGCCCAGTGTGGGGGCAGATGTTGCCTTTGGCTTAGCCTCAGAACACTTAACCGCTGGAGAAGTCAGGCAACGAGTCAACGATGCCTTGACTGCCGTAAATTTGCAGCCTTTGATCCAACGCCCGATTTATGCACTCAGCGGTGGGCAAAAGCAGCGAGTGGCGATCGCCGGCACCATTGCCCGTCAATGTGACGTGGTGCTGTTCGACGAACCGACTGCCCTACTTGACCTTGACAGTCAACGCGACTTAGTTGCCCAAGTGCAGCGTTTAGTCAAAGAACGGGGGCTGACTGCTCTGTGGGTGACCCATCGCCTCGATGAACTCGACTATTGCGATGGCGCATTTTTGCTCGAAGGCGGCAAAGTGATTGATCATGGCAATCCGCAGCGACTCCGCGATCGCATGATGCAGCTTCCTAATGACGAAACTTAAAATCTTCTGCCCGCCGACATTAAACACTGGATAAAACTGTTAAGGATTGCGGTAGACTAAGGCTACCTTCAGCAAACCTAATCAGGCTTTTACTTGATGCCATGCCGCGCTCTACACCGCTGGCGATTTTATTAGTTGACGGCTACAACGTAGTCGGCAGTTGGGCTGACCTAAAGCAGGTGCGCGATCGCGATGGTCTAGAAGACGCACGGCGGCAGTTAATTGAAGTATTGACTAACTACAGCGCCTATCAAGATTTCGACACGCGCATTGTATTTGATGCCCAATATCGAGATATTCCTAGCACTCGTGAAGTCATCACTAGCAATCTCGCAGTCTGCTACACCGACTTTGGGCAAACGGCAGATACCTTCATTGAAAAAGCCTGTGCTGCCTTTCGGACTGACGTTCGCAAGTTTCATCAGCGCTTGATCGTGGCAACCTCCGATCGCGCACAGCGGCTAACTGTTGTGGGCTACGGCGCAGAGTGTATATCTGTAGAACAGCTTGCCTTAGATGTGCATTCAGCATTCATTCAGGTAAAACGAAAGAAGAAGTCCGCTCAGAAGAATACTGGGCGTTTTTTAGCGAATTGTCTTGACCCAGAAGCTCAAAAAAAGCTGACTCAAATGCGCTTTGGAAAAACTGATTAAAACTTGGGCTGAGTCATCAAAATTGCTCAACCACCCGATAAACTTATGTTAAGTAGTGGCTTGGGTAGTCTAAAAATGGTGCGATCGCTGTTCTCTTCGGTTTTAGCTTTGTGCTTCGCAATGATGATGGTTTGGAGTCCTGCAAGCGCTGCTCATGCTTTGGGTGGTCCATTGCCGACCCTTAACCAACCTGCTCCCGAATTTTTGTTGCCCAGTAATGTAGGCGATCGCGCCATTTCCCTAAAAGACTATCGCGGCAAATGGGTTGTAGCTTACTTTTACCCTAAAGATTTCACATCAGGTTGCACTTTGGAAGCTCAGCGATTTCAAGCAGATCTGCCCAAATACCTAGACAAGAACACGCAGATTTTAGGAATTAGCGTCGATTCTGTCGATTCCCACGCCGAGTTTTGCGATTCTGAGGGGCTGAAGTTTCCACTATTAGCGGATGAAAATGGAGCGGTCAGCAGAGCCTACGGCGCTTGGCTAGCACCAATGTCTTTGCGAAACACTTACATCATCGACCCGAACGGGGTTTTGCGCGCCAGCTTTACCGCTGTTCGTCCGGTGATCCACAGTGCAGAAGTGCTGAAAAAACTAGATGAATTGCAACAAGTGGAATAACCATGCTTGATGTTCGAGCGTTTTCGGATTTTGATTCGGCGGCTCTTGCTGTTTTACCTACTTTTGCTCCACACAGTAGTTGTTAAAATCTGCCACCAGGCGACCTTCTTCTACCACCAAATTTTGAATGGTAGTAGCGGATCGGGTCAAATCACTGGCGGCTTTTTGTTGATCTTTTAATCCTTGAGGCGAACTTTCAATGGTGCTAAAGAGCGTCAACGCCCTGCTGTTGTCTTTAAAGGCGCTGTTCATGGCGATCGTGTTTTGCAGGTAGCGCTTTTTGAGGGAGAGTAGGGTTTCATCTTTGAGGTCGATCGCGTCAATTTCTTTGATTAAGCCATCCAGATTAGCAATCGAACGATTAAAGGCAGTGGCAGCAGTGGCAGAAGCCGCTTTGAAAGCGTTGAAATCATTTTTGGCGGCGGCGGCTCTGACAGCGGCTTCATAGATTTTGCCCTCTTCCTGAAATTTGCCAGCTAGCGGACGCATTTTATTCACAGAATCGGACAGCTTACTACATTGAGAAGCTTTGCTGGCACTACAGCCTGCCAGAGTCAGGACGATCGCGATCGCCCCTAAACCTCGCTTCAAACTAAAAACATCCATACGTCGCTGAAACCCTTAACTTGTCGTCTGACTCACTCAATAATTAAGCCACCAACCGCACAAACCGCTTGGTGCCCACGCTCAATGTTCGCCCTGCTAAAGCTGCCGCCGATTCAAAAATCATATCCACCTGGTCAACGCGATCGCCGTCTAACTTAACTGCCCCCCCTTGAATTTGGCGACGAGCATCGGAACTGCTTTTGCATAAACCACTCGCACTGACGATGTAGAAAATCTTGGCAGGAAACTCGACCCCGGCGAGTGAAAACTCAGGCACCACATTCTGCTGAGTTTTGCCGCTACCTTGCACTAAGGCGATCGCGGCTGACTGTGCCTGAAGTGCCGCCTCCCGACCGTGATATTGGGTGACCACATCCAGCGCCAGCAGCTTTTGGCACTCACGCGGATTTTCGGGCAGTTGATCCAAAGGCAGGTTGGTTAAAAGCTCAAAATATTGCTTTAGCACGGCATCAGGCGTTTTCTCCAATTTGGAATACATCGTTAATGGGTCTTCCAGCAGCGCCACGTAGTTGTCCAAGGATTTCGACATTTTTTGGGTGCCGTCGGTGCCCACCAAAATAGGCAGCAACAAGCCAAACTGCGGGCGCAACCCAAAATGTCGCTGCAAATCGCGCCCAACGGCAATGTTGAACTTTTGATCGGTGCCGCCTAACTCCACATCGGCTTTCACGGCAACAGAATCGTAACCCTGCATCAATGGATAGAGAAACTCATGCAAGAAGATAGGGTTACCCTTTTCATAGCGATCGGCAAAGCCTTCTTTTGCCAGCATTTGCCCAACAGTCATCGTGGTCAGCAGTAACAAAATCTTGGTTAAATCTAGCTTAGCTAGCCACTCAGAGTTGTAGCGAATCTCCAAGCGATCGGGCGTATCAAAATCTAAAATGGGACGAACTTGATCCAGATAGGTTTTAGCATTCGCTGCCACATCTGTTTCGGTCAACTGGCGGCGCACATCCGATTTGCCCGTGGGATCGCCAATTCGGGCAGTAAAGTCACCAATAATCAATACGGCAGTATGCCCTGCATCCTGAAAGGCGCGCAGTTTCCGAAAAACGATGCTGTGCCCCAAATGCACATCAGTTCCAGTAGGGTCAATCCCAAACTTGATCCGCAGGGGAGTATCACTCTTGGCTAAGCGCTGGTGTAAATTATCATCCACCGAACTGGAGGATGGCTGATCGGGAAAAATCTCGCTGGTGCCGCGCTGTAACCAGGTCAATTGATTAGTGCCCGACGATGAATCATTCATGATGCTTTGCTGGTCAACGGGTTCTGGTACACTCACAGGCTAATATCCACTTTTGGCAAGATAACCTCGCTATGATTCAGGCGATCGCCCTTTCTAGTCGATGATTTCATCGTTTTGTCTATTCTCAAGCGATCGATTTATCTTACCCTAACTGGTTGATTTCTACTGTTCAGCAGTCTGCTGTTTTTCTTTCCCTAAGGTATGCTGGTCATCATAGTTGTCAGCTTTTTATTATATAAAAGTAAACGCTAACCTAAAGATTTCAGTTCAAATCAGCTAGACCGGATAGAATATCAGCTTTCACTGCTTACTCAGGAAATTGCCGCCGTGTCGTCTAACACTCTTCAGCAGAAGCCAAATACCCATAAAGAACCAGTTTTTCAGTTTATTAGCGCCGTTAGCAAATTTACTGGCGGCACACTGTTGGGGGTCACCATGTTGACCAGTTCTGTGGTGGCAGGCGGGCTTGTGGGCTTGGCAATTAGCTTTCGCAACTTGCCCGATGTGCGGGTGCTACGAACTTACGCGCCCACAGAAACCACGCATATTTATGATGTTAAAGGGAAACTGTTGGCAAGTTTACACGGCGAAGCAAACCGAGAAGTCGTGCCATTAGATAAGATGTCGCCTCACCTGAAACGGGCAGTGATGGCGATCGAAGACAGCTATTTCTATCAGCATCATGGCGTGAATGCTGGGGCACTTGCCCGTGCCACCCGCGCCAACTGGATAGAAGGCAGAACGGTAGAGGGCGGTTCCACTGTGACGATGCAGCTTGTCAAAAATCTATTCCTCACGCCCAAACGTGCCTTCAGCCGCAAGTTAGCTGAATCGGTTTTATCGCTGCGAGTCGAGCAGATTTTCACCAAAGACCAAATTTTGGAAATGTATCTCAACCAAGTGTATTGGGGGCACAACACCTATGGCGCTCAAACAGCGGCACAAAGTTATTTTGGCAAATCGGTCGCCAATTTGAACCTGGCAGAATCCACTATGATGGCAGGGCTGATTCAGTCCCCTGAAAGCCTGAGTCCATTCGTCAACCTAAAAGGGGCAAAACAACGGCAGCAAGAAGTGTTGAACCGTATGGTCAATCTGAAATGGATTACCCCTGAAGAAGCCCAAATAGCCAAGAAACAGCCGATTAAGCTTGGCAAGATCACCTCGTTTCAAACCAGTCAGTCGCCTTACATTACTGAAGCGGCAGTGCAAGAACTAACCAAACGCTTTGGGCGAGAGGCGGTGCTAAAGGGCGGAATGCGTGTTCAAACCACCATTGACACAGACTTTCAGCGGATGGCGGAACAGGTTGTTAAGGAAGGGCATGAGTCGCTGATTGCTCAGGGCGTTTATGCCGATCAAATGGCTTTAGTTGCAGTAGATCCTCGCACCCACTTTGTCAAAGCGATGGTAGGTGGCGTAGATTATCGTAAGAGTCAATATAATCGGGCAATTCAAGCCGTGCGACAACCCGGCTCAGCCTTCAAACCATTTGTCTACTATGCTGCCTTTGCCTCTGGGAAATATGCACCCGATTCTACGGTTGACGATAGCCCGGTTGGCTACCCTGACGGGTATGAGATGTACTATCCGCAAAATTATGACAGCTCTTTTTCAGGACCCATTTCCATTCGTCAAGCGCTGGCGGTTTCGCGCAACGTTCCAGCCGTAAAACTGGGGCAAGAAGTGGGGCTGAACAAGGTGATTGATATTTGTCGGACGCTAGGCATTCGTAGCCCGATCGAGCCGGTGGTGTCTTTGCCGCTTGGCTCGGTGGATTTGACTCCCATGGAAATGGCTGGTGCCTTTGCCACATTTGCTAGCGGCGGCTGGTATTCGGAGCCAACTTTTATTGTGCAGGTAACCGATAGCTCTGGAAATGTGCTGCTAGACAATACGCCAAAGCCACAGCTTGTCTTAGATCCATGGGCGGTTGCTTCGTTGAACAGCGTGATGCAGGGCGTGATTAATAACGGAACGGCAACGGCGGCGAATATTGGTCGTCCGGCGGGAGGCAAGACCGGAACTACTACGTCTGAACGAGATATTTGGTTTGTGGGCTATGTGCCTCAGTTAGCGACTGCCGTGTGGGTCGGAAATGATGACTATACCTCAATCGGGCATGGGGCGACCGGTGGTACTTTTGTCGCGCCCATTTGGCGTAACTTTATGTCGCGGGCGTTACAAGGAGTTCCGGTGGAATCTTTCCGTCCGGCTTCGGATTTTCCAAAACCATAGCGGGGATGCGGGGTGTGGGGTAAATAAGCTGTCACCTGTCACCTGAAACCTGAAACCTGCCACACGATTAATCGTTCATTAAACAATTCTGCGAGTATTATGCAGTTGCAAGACTTGCTATAGCTCTGAGAGGTGGTTTTCGGCTGCTGTGATGTCGTTCTACATTGATTCATCGCCTGATCCATTCATGGGGGGAATCAATTCAGCGTTTAGGAGCAACTAATTCGCTGGTGGTGCGTCTCTAGCTTTAGAATCACCAGGCGATCGCCCAACAGAAACTCCAAAAACAGAGCATTTTTGCTACATAATCGTCAGTTTCTGCTGTGATCTCCTGAGGAACCTTCTTACCTTGTGTAAGGTCTAAATAACTAACGAATAGTCGATGTTTCTTTGGAGAATCCTTCTCATGTTGAGTTCCAACGCTTGGAAGTCAGGCACTACTGTATTAGTCGCCCTAGGACTTGTAACCGGAACGGTTGCGCCAATTGTAATGATGAGTACTCCAGCGTACTCTCAGTCTTCTTTCCCAGATGTTCCGTCTAATTATTGGGCGGCTCCTTTTATTAGTGAGCTTGCTGCACGGGGTGTGATTGTAGGTTTTGAAAACGGTGCCTTCCGCCCTGAGCAGTCGGTAACCCGTGCCGAGTTTGCGTCAATGATCAGCAAAGCGTTTAACAAACCACGAGTTCGCGAACCAATTACGTTTGTGGATGTACCCGCGAATAACTGGGCTGCAACTCCTATTCAACGGGCTTACACCACTGGTTTTATGGCGGGTTATCCGGGTAATGTATTTAGACCCAGTGAAAACATTCCGCGATCGCAGGTCTTGGTTTCGCTCACCAGCGGTTTGAACTACGCCCCAACGGGATCTATAGATACAACCCTTGGTATTTTTGCAGACGGGAACACTGTGCTTCAATTTGCTCGTAATGGCGTTGCTGCGGCAACACAGCGACGCATGGTGGTAAACTTCCCCGATATTCGCCTGCTCAGACCTAATCAGGTGGCAACACGGGCAGAAGTAGCGGCATTCCTGTTTCAAGCTTTAGTCGGCACCGGGCAAGTTGCTGCGATCCAGTCGCCATTTATCGTGGGTGCCGTTCCCTCTGCCGGAATCAAAATTCCAGCAGGCACAGCCATTCCAGTGCGATTTGAAGGGGCTGACAAGGTTCTACTGGCTAAGAATGAGCCGCCTACTCCATTCAGAATGAAGATTGCTCAAAATGTGGTGACATCCCAGGGGCAAGTGCTAATTCCGGCTGGAAGCGATGTGGTGGGTCAGTTGATCACGACTCCTAACGGCGCTCAGTTTACGGCGGGTGAGATTGTGTTGCCAGATGGCAAGCGGCTACCGATCAACGCAGCATCTAACCTGATTACGAAAACTGAAACTATTACCAAGTCACCTTCAACCGGCAAAATTGTGGCAGGTACAGTGGTGGGCGCGGGTGCTGCGGCTGGAATTTCAGCGGTGACAGGCGATCGCAACATCAAATTCTATGAAGTTCTGCCTGGCGCATTCGTCGGTGCCGGGTTAAGCTTCCTCTTCCGCGATCGGGTTGATTTGTTTGCTATCAATCCCAACACCGATCTGTTGCTAACCTTGAATTCTGATTTGCTGCTTCCCTAGAGGGATGAAATAGGTGCCGGGTTTCGGGTGCTAGGTTTCGGCGGATGAAAGAGGTGCCAGGTTTCAGCATGTGCCTGATCCGATCGCATCAGGCTATAGTTCAAAGCTGGAGGTCTAATTTTGTTGGGCTTCCAGCTTTTTTGATTGATGGCAAAAAGGTTTCGGGTGTCGGGTTTCAGATGATCAGAAAACTCTGACCCTGATCCCTGTCACCCATCCGCTGAACCGTCAAGCGCGATCGCAAGCCGCACCACAAAAGTAGTGCCGGGTCTATTCACAAACAGTGAGGCAAATTCCTCAGCACCGACCCGGCTTAAATCAGCCGGACTAATGACTTGAATAGTGCCGTGCATTTGTTCGAGCAGCGTTTTGGCGATCGCTAATCCCAAGCCGCTTCCAGGGATGCTTCCCTCCGCCTGCACGCCGCGATAATACCGCTCAAACAGATGGGGCAAGTCATCCTGAGGAATCCCACATCCAGTATCGGCGATCGCAATTTCTAACCAAGACAGGCTACTTTCAAATTCAACGCCAGTCTCGGCTTCAGGCTCATTTGCAGTTGCCGTCACGAAAATATCACCCTGATCGGGCGTATACTTCACCGCGTTTTCAAGCAGGTTATGCAACACTTCTCGCAATGCTTGAGGATTTGCCCATACGGGCGGCAGATCTTCTGAAATCTGTCGATGTAACGTCTGAGCTTTTCCTTCTGCCAAAATTTCTATAGAGGCAAGCAAAGGCTCGATCACAGATTCTACTAAGCAGCGTTCGAGTGGTAAGGAAGTCCCTGCTAAGAACCCCGTCGTTGATAAGAGCGGAACCGTTTGCACTTCAATCACAGCATCGCCTAAGGGTTGAACTATGGTTGGGGTTGCATCCAAACTTGGGGGAAGCGCTAGCTGTCGGGGGGGATTGATGCCAGTGACCAACTCAATCTGCTGCGAGAGTTCTTTAAGGCGGGTGGCTTCACGCACCATATTAGTCGCGATGTCATGAGTGTGCCCCGGCAGCATCCGTTTGATCATCAGCTTGCCAAACGTTTGTAAGGCTGTGAGAGAGTTGCGAAACTGGTGCAGCAAATTATCCATCATGTCGTGCTGCTGCATTCGCAAATCATGTTCCTGCCGTCGATCGCGCTCCATCCATTGATAGCGCTGATCCAAAACACAGGCGATCGCGATCGACGTTGCCACTTGTTGTATCTGGGTTTCTTCCCACGTCGTCCAAGCGCGATCGTCTCGCTGAGTCACCAGCAACCCCAACATCATCTCTTCGTGCATCAACGGCAACACAAGCTGGCGCTGATTTGCCAAGGAGGAGCTTTCTGCGATCGGCTGAAATGGTTGGGGTTCTTCTGAAGGGAAAGGATTTGACTGTATAGCAGGCGCAAGACCACGGCTTCCGGTTTGCCCTGATTGAGGTAGCAGCTTACCTCTCGGCAATTGAACGGGATCTGAAGATAGACTGCCATCAGGTAACCTGCCATCAGATAACAATGGCACCTTGAGTTTGCGTAGATCAACAGAGCCATCAGGATAAACGGCGATCGGCACCAATTGGGCTGGAGTTCCCTCTCCTAGCTCTTGATTGATGTAAACAACACTGACCGACGCGCCGACCGCTTGGGTTAGTAGCGAAATCTGCGATCGACACAGTGCAACAAACTCAGAACTAATGGGCATTAACACGCCAGTAACCGCTTTTTATTCTTCTAAAGTGTTCACATCAAAAATTTCCAAAATTGCTTCATCCATACAAGTATTTTTACCTGCCTCTTTAGAGAGATGTAGTCTTTGTATCAATGGATTAAAATAAATTGTAATTTTTGAGCTAAATCGATATACTTGCGACGGGTTTTGTAATTAAAACTACACTTGAAGCCATTAGTAAGGGGGTAGCGGGATTGGCAAGAAGACGCAAGCGCAAGAGCCGCCGTCGGCAAGAAGGTCGCAGAATTCTCGAACATATACCACAGTTCAGCATCGAATGTGGGGAAGATAAGCCGGTAACGGCAGCCCGCAAATTCATTCATTCAGAAGGGATCCTTCCGCCTGCTCTATTACTCGTTAAGCGAAATGAGCATACCACGGATCGGTACTTCTGGGCGGAAAAAGGACTTTTTGGAGCGCAGTACGTCGAAGAGAATCATTTCCTTTTCCCCAGCTTAAGACCACCTGAGGATGAAGTTCCGCTTGAGATGGTAATTTCTACACGGAAAGCTTAAATAAAGCAGAGAAATTTCTCTCTAACCAGTAGTCCCGCTTAGGAATCTTCCTAAGCGGGACTACTGGTTAAATAGGATAAAACCAAAACCTATTCAGCAGGCTTCAATGGAAGTGCCCGCTGTAGCGCCAGTAATTCATCACGATGGGCAATCACGGTCAGCAAGCTTTGAGAATTAGGTAGAGCATTTGAGGCTGCTTCAAGCTTAAGCACAACTTTTTCAGGACGCTTTGCCTTTTGCCAATAAAAGAACCCTGCAAGCGGAGAAAATATTACTGGTAGAAAAGCGACCCTAGACAAGCTAGGAAATGACATCACTAATATGAGTGATAGACACAGTGTTCCAACTATCGCTAGCATTACTAAAAATGTTGCTAGAAACACGCTAGGACGAACAATCCCTTCAAATGTAATTTGATCCGCTTCACCATTACCCATGGCAACGCGATAAGCTCGTTGAGTGAAGTGCTGTTGCAGTTGGTTGGCTAATACCGCTTCGGGCTGTTCCGAAGTCAACAAAAGCACCTGAGTTCGATCTTTAACTGAAGCACGAATGAAAAACACCAACCCAATTAACATTAGTACGGTCAAAAAGACCGTTGATGACAGAACGGGAACACCCATAACAGAACTACCTATTAATGACTAGCTGTGAGCTAGCTCAGATGATTGAGACGCACCTTCAGAACGATGTGCATATTCTTGCCAAAGATGCGAAAGCTCCTGAGCATGTTGCTGAGCATCTTCTTGAATTTGATACATCCGACGTGGACGACCTCTTCCGGCAACTTTTTTCCAATACCCAGTAATGATTCCTTCTTCTTCAAGAAACTTCAAAGCACTGTAAAGAACGGTATCGGAAAGACGGTAGGCGTTACTTTCATTTTCTAGAAGCTGAATCAGTTCGGTTCCGTAAGAATCTCCACGGACAAGGACTGCAAGCACATAGCAAACTGCAAGTTCTTTATTGAGATAGAAAGGCGGCGGTGCTTGAAAAAAGCGATAAATATCTTCAAATTTCATGTTTTTTACCATCTAAACAAGTGAGGAGTATTGAGAGAAAACGGTGAAGAATTACCTAATGAATGTCTTTGCTCCCTCACCTTAGCAATAGCTAATGGAAACAGCATCGACTGGGTGGGCTAATTTTACTTACTGAGGGAAAACGGTTATTCCGGGCGATCGCTGAAAAATCATCTTCATTATGCCTTCTTTGGAGATTATTCGGGCTATGGGAGTCACCATTTTTTGGAAGGGATTTTATAAAATCCATAAACTGTGTGGCTAATTCTGTCTATTCAGATGAATCATACAAGTCCGGCTCGTAGGGCAACGACGGCTGCTTGCACTCTGTCATCCACTGCAAGTTTATTCATGATTCCCCGAATGTGGGTTTTGATGGTGTTGGGGCTTAGGTAAAGGGCAGTTGCAATTTCAGGATTACTGTAGCCATCTACCATGAGTTTCAATACTTCCATTTCGCGCTGAGAAAGTCGTCCAACAATGGTCTGTGAGGTGGGGGGCTTCAAATGTTCGATGACGCGACGGGCAATTTGCGGATCGAGATAGGTGGCTCCTTCTTGAGCAGCCGCGATCGCGGCAATTAATCGATCCACATTTGTCCCTTTAATGCAAAATGCATCTGCACCACTAGAAAGTGCAGCAATCACCTCTATTTCGGTCATGTGTGATGTGAGGATAACAATATGAATTTCGGGCAAGATCGCTTTAATTTGTTGTGTCGCAGCAATGCCATCTTGGCGAGGCAATCCAATATCCATCACAATGATGTCTGGTTTGAGGGATTTTGCCATTTCAACTGCCAGATAGCCATCGCCAGCCTGCCCGACGATGGTTAGCTGCGGGTAGTCTCCCAGAGTTTGCTGTAATCCCAACTGCATCATGGGGTCATCTTCCACAATCAGCACCTTTAATGGCGGAAGCTCTGGGGCAAGGTTTTTAGGAGAACGGGTAGTGACCATAAATCAATCTGATTCCCACAAACAGAAAACTCGAAGCGGCTCAATCCAGCGATAGATAAAAACTTTTATCAGGCGGTGCAGATTAACGGCTCACAAAAAAATATACTGCCCACATCCTAATGCAAACTGTTACCCGCTTGCTATTTTGAAGCTGAAGAATGAGTCGATTGACCGAAATGAGTGCCTTGATCAAACTAAAGATCAATCTCCATGCGACACTATAGCCATGCAGGTTTTACCCATCCAATCACCGATATTCGCTAGTATGCTCTGAATGGAGCGCTTACAACAGTGGGTATGAATAAAACAGGTTTTTCTGGTGGTCCGTCACCCACCATTCAGCAAATTGCTAAAGCTTTTAGGCTCACAGGCTGGGTGAGCTTTTGGGTGCAGCTAGTGTTGACGGTGGTTTCTACTATCACGTTAATTTTTGCAGTGGCAGCAGGTCGCAGCGCAGGTTCTCCAAGTAACCCAGGCACAGGGGTTGGGGGTATTTTAACGATTATTGGGCTTGGGCTTTTAGGCTTCAATATGTTTTGGGCGCTTAGTCGCTATGTTTCCTATGGGCGGCGGTTGAGCAGCGACAAAACGGTGCGCCCTAAAAAAACTGAGGCGATTCAAGCGATTCGCTTTGGGTTAGTGATTAGTTTAGTGGGGATGCTGCTAGCGATTTTAGGCGCGGAAACAATTGTGGGCTTGCTAGTGAGCAAGGCGCTTAGTCAAGGAATTGGCGGCTTTGTGAATACTGACCCATCGCGCTTTATTCAACCGGCAGATACTTTCGTTGTACAGGCAAGTATCAACGTGATTTTGGCGCAGTTTGTAGGGATTGTATCGGCGCTATGGTTGCTCAACCAGATGAATAAATAGATTTGATCAGTCGAAATGCGATCGCATTGTTTCTTCCACTACTGGATTAATACACATTAATTCAACTTTGAAAGAGGCTAAAAGTAATGTGCTCTGACAGATTGATAGTGTCCTCCCGCAAGACGGGTGCCTTTGTCGTAAGTAGCGAGGCGGAGTGAAGTCACTGAGTCTGCTGAACCGTGAACTGACAAGTCAGAGTAAGCGATCGCCCACTAAACTGGAACTTAGCACCCAATCACAGGATAGTGCCATGACCACCACCACTCAAACCCAACTCCCACGCCTAGGCTCAAACCGATTTGTCTTCCCCTATTTCATGACATGGGCTGAGTTTCAGGCATTGGACAGCGCTTTAGCAGGTCGGCGCAGTATCCGGCTATCCTATCTAGACGGTTACGTAGAAATCATGCCCATCTCCACCGATCACGAAACATTCAAATGCTTGCTGGCACTGCTGTTAGGATTCTTTTTTGTTGAAACTGATCGAGATTTCACCCCAACGGGGAGCGCAACGCTGGTTTCAGAAGTCAGAGGAGCCAGTAAAGAACCGGATTTATCCTATCGGTTTGGCGAAAATCGGCGGCAAAAAGAATTTCCAGACTTGGCGATTGAAATTGTGTTCACTAGCGGCGATGCCAAAGTGTTGGAGTATTATCGGCGCTTTGAAATTCCAGAGATTTGGTTTTGGGAAGATGGCGTGTTTTCGCTTTACCAGTTGCAGGGCGATCGCTATGAGGCGATCGCCCAAAGCCAGTGTTTACCAGACTTAGATCTCAGCTTGTTGTCACGTTGTTTGCAAATGACCGAGGAAAAGGAAGCGCTGAAGACTTTTCGACAAGCAACGCAGGCAAAGAACGTTCAAGAGTAAAAATGATGGCTACACATCATTCCCGCCTGCTTTTGGTTGGCAAAGACATTAATACAATGGAAGACCGGGCTTCAGCCGGATATGTGGCTTTTTGAATTCGAGGGGCTGCTTGAGGGGCTTGAAAGTCTTCGGGGGATGGCAGGCTAGTATCCACAATTCGATGCCAGCCGTTACCCGGTTCCAAGGTGGGCAGTTCAAAGGTCAAGGGTTTCCAATAAGCATTGAAAATGACATAGAGATGTTCTTCAGCAGTGGGATGGTAAAGGTCAAAGGCAATGCTATGAGAGTCTTCGCCCCAATCTGGCTTACCCAATTTCATTCCATGCCAAAGAAGATACGGCTTATGATCATTAGCCGAAAGTTCTAAGAGACGTTCCTGGTGATAGAGCTTCAGGGATTGGGTCAAGTGGATCATGCCTTGCACAAATCGCAAAAGATCGGCGTGTTGATCGACTAAACTCCAGTCAAACCAACTGAGTTCATTATTTTGGCAGTAGGCATTATTATTGCCCAACTGGGTATGACGGACTTCATCGCCCATTAACAGCATGGGCGTTCCTTGCGACAGGAGCAGTGCTGTTAAAAAATTTCTAATTTGGCGATCGCGCAAACGCTTGATATTAACATCTGCGGTCTCTCCTTCAGCGCCACAATTCCAACTGTAGTTATCATTGGCACCATCGCGGCTCTGTTCGCCGTTATCTTCATTGTGTTTCGTGTCGTAAGCAACCAGATCATTCAGCGTAAAGCCATCGTGACAGGTGACAAAATTGATGCTGCGATTGGGTTCGCGATCGGGCTGTAGAAAAATATCGGGGCTACCCAAAATCCGGGATGCAAATTCGTTGATTACGCCAGGATCGCTCTTGAGAAAGCGGCGCACATCATCTCGAAACGGTCCATTCCACTCGGCAAAGCGATCGCCAATAAATGATCCCACCTGATACAATCCGCCCGCATCCCACGCTTCCGCAATGATTTTAACCCCAGCCAACACCGGATCAGATTCGATTGACCACAGCAGCGGCGGATCTTCCATCGGGTGCCCCGACTTACCGCGTGATAGGCAAGAAGCCAAATCAAACCGAAACCCATCCACATGCATCACGTCTACCCAATAGCGTAAGCAATCGAGAATTAGCCGAGTTACTACTTCGTGATTTGCCTTCACCGTGTTGCCGCAGCCCGTGTAATTACTGTAATAGGTTGGATCTTTTTCCAGAATGTAATAAGCGCGGTTTTCCAACCCTCTAAACGACAGCGTTGGACCTTCCTCATTCCCTTCTGCCGTGTGGTTAAACACAACATCCAAAATCACCTCAATCCCTGCCTTGTGAAAGGCTTTTACCATGTCTCGAAATTCATTCACTGGTCCCAATGGATCTTGGGAGTAACTATAGGCACGATGAGGCGCAAAGAATGCCAGAGTGCTGTATCCCCAGTAATTTCTTAAACCGGGTCGAGCGTCTTGCTCATCAAATTCATGGATCGGCATCAACTCTACAGCCGTAATGCCTAATTCTTTTAAATAGGGAATTTTTTCAATCAATCCCGCATAGGTGCCGCGTTTTGCCGGAGCCACCCCAGAGTTCGGATGACGAGTAAAACCAGCGACGTGTAATTCATAAATGATCGTGTTGGCATAGGGAATGTGAAGCGGGATATCGCCTTCCCAATCGTAGGTGGTCGGATCAAGCACAACGCTTCTCAGGGCTTGGGGGCAATTATCTCCGGGCAAAATTGCTGCTTCTCGGCTGTAATGCTCCCACCCTACTACTGCCGTTGAATATGGATCTAACAGAACTTTGTTGCCATCAAACCGATGCCCTTGATCGGGGGTATAAGGACCATAAACTCGATAGGCATAGACTTGTCCGGCGGTGAGTTGGGGCACAAACACGTGCCAGTAGTAAAACGTTTTATTGTGCTTCGGATCAAGATTGATCACTTGACTGGGCTGGGGATCATCCGGTGCGGCAAACAGCAAAAGCTCGACGGCAGTGCTGCTTTTAGAAAAAATGGCAAAGTTTACGCCATCTGGATAAACGGTTGCGCCTAATGGAAAACTTCGACCGGGCAAACCTTCCTGACTTATCGCATCCATTCGACTCATGCTCCCAGGCAAATAATTTCTGACGGTATCATAGCTTTCCTTGCGATCGCATAGTACATAGCCCATGATGGTTGAGGCGGAAATCAGAGATATCTACTTAAAACAAAAGCTGCACGATGTGTGATTTATCTGATCACGGTTAATTATTACTCAGCGGATTTGATCGCCCAGTTATTGACATCGATACAGGGTCAGAGTCATGCGCCTGACTATCGGTTGATCGTCATCAACAATTCCGCCGCAGAAGATTGTGCAACACTGGCAGGCGATCGCCTAGTGATTTTGGAAGCGGGGGCAAACTTGGGTTTTGGTGGCGGCTGCAATCTCGGTTTGAATTGGGTATATGAGCGCGATCGCACGGCAACAGTCTGGTTGATTAACCCCGATGCCACGCTGCCCGAAAACTCCCTCAATCATGCCGCAGAGTTTTGTAGCGCTCATCCAACCCTATCCATCATCGGCACGATCATCTCCGAACCATCGGGAAAAATCTGGTTTGCAGGGGGTGAGTTTGTTCCAGAAACAGGCAGAATTGTTGCTAGCACTGAACTACCTGTTCATCAAAACACTGATTATGTGGAAACAAGCTGGGTCACTGGATGTAGCCTGCTACTCAACCTCCAAAACTTTGACCCATGCCCCCAGTTTGATCCAGCCTATTTCCTCTATTACGAAGACTTTGATTTTTGTCGGCGCTATGCTCAACAGGGGCATTCAGTGGTGATGACCTCAATTCACGTCATCCATCAACCCTCCTCGATCGCCAGCCGCAATCCTACATTGACGCTGCAACACAGTACGTTTAGCTACTTGTTGGCACTAAAGCGACATACGAGCCAGCCAGTCTTTTGGTATCGCCTCAGCCGAATTCTGTTTCACGCCGTGCGCGTGGGTATAGTGCAACCTCAACGAGCGATCGCGATTCTTAGAGGCACACTCCATTTTTGGCAGCGATCGCTATGAGTTTGGCGGATTCGCTTTTTGAGATTGAACTGGGTTCGTTTGGGGCTGCTCGGTTAAAACGACAATCACCTGACGCTGATAATCTATGAAGCCGTAAGCGGGATAGCCGAAGCTATCAGAATTGCTACTTACCGACCACTCTTTTTGATAATCCTGGGCAGCGACCCGCCGAATTGCAAATTTTTCAAGCTGCTTGTATTGCCCTGCTTCTGTGGCGGCTTGCTGAGTCAGGGGCATGAATGTTCTGGGTTTAGCCACGGGTGCCGATTGTGCCAAGGTGACAAAATCTTGCAGGCGGCTCAGTATGACAGGTTGACTAGGTTGACTAGAAAGATTGGTCGGTGAGGCGGCGATCGCTCCGCGATCGTCAGTCAACGCTGTTTTGACAGCACGATTGGGCAGCTTCGATTCGATCGCGTTGGAGGTCGAATTCAACTGAGGCGAATCGGTTGCTGGACTTGCAGGTTCACTTATGGATGGGATGGGTGCAGTTAGCTGACTCTCTGCCTGTGGAGTTGTTGGAGAAGCTTCAGCGCTGGGCGAGGTGGGGGGAAAGGGCGCGGAGTTGTTTAAGGTTGCGGGGAGTTGGGTTGGGTCTGGCGGAGATATTGCGGCGGGTTCATTGATGCGCTCTGGAGCGGCTATCGCAGAAGCGGGCACAGCATTGAGCGCGGTTAGCGGAGGTTGGGGAGGGCGTTGCAGGTCTGGCAAATCTTGATAGCTAGGACGCACTAATGGCTTCATGCCAGCGGGAGCCAGAGCGCCTGTCACGGTGCGTTTGGGTGAACTGCGGCTCACCGTTAATGTTTCTGGAACAGCGGCAAGCGTCACACTAGGCAATACGGGCGCAAAGCTTTGGAAGTTCGCTTGATCAACTGAATTTTGGCGAGGGAAAGATTGTGGAATTGCTTGGGGTTGCGATCGCGGAGCCTCCAATTTTTCGGGAGCTGCTGAAGTGGGGCGAGGCATCGAAACCATTGCCCGTTGCTTTGGCTTGACAGGCGGCACTTTAGTATCTGGAGGGGGAGCGGGTTTGTTCAGCGCATCTCCAATTAACAGCCCAGATACCACGGTTGCCGCTACAAATCCCGCACCCAGCAGAACAGTTGTAGAAATTGACTGCCGTTTTTCAGCCGGCTCAGCCGCATTGGCAGATTGCACAACCTCATCTAAATAAAACTGAAAATAGGTAAGCGGACCTTTTGTATGCACGTCGTAGTGAGCGGGCGGCTTTTCGGGGCTACTTAAAGCAGACACCGATTCATCGTTTTTAGATTTCATCGGTTTTAGCATCTTGCCCGTTGCGATTTGATCATTGGCAGCGACTGGTTTGACCGCCGGATGCCTCCGTCCCTGATAGTCCATTGATCGGGTCATACCGTAAAAACTCCTGAAACGAATGCGATGAGGGTGTGGGGTGGGATGCGCTTGGATGACTCAACCACAAGAGAACGAAAAAAGGCAAAGCGAACTTTCTCACTTATTCAAGGGTTCAGTTGGCAATCAGGATCTTCATCACAACTTTGCATTTCTCTGATTTATCACCAAAAGCTTGATGAGAACTTTAAGAACCTGAGCCAAAAAACCTCCGGAGCGTGGGGAATTACGGACGAACAAGTAGGGGAGCGCGTCTTCATCCGTGAAATTAGGGAGTCGATGTTCTTTTTGAGTCTACACAGATCAGTTCAGTCATCCAAAAAACTTGTTAAATACTGATTTCTCTGAATATCGCTGTTTCTTTTGACCCTGTTTTTTGTCACTGATCGCGATCGCTCATGCCCCCTACGCTGCCTCTTATGCATCTTTCTACCATTCGCTCTATTTTTCGGTTTCCTCTGCACTGGTTCATCTATTTCGGTCATCAGTTGCCATCGCGTCGGTTCACATTGCGGTCGTGCTTTTCGGTTACTTTATGGGCGTTGTTGCTACCCAGCATCTTGTTTGTGGAACCCGCGATCGCTCAAGCGCCTAATCGCACGGCAAAGGTGCAGTCCACCACAAACCTGATGGTGCTGCCTGAGGGAGATGGTTATTTGTTAGGAGCCGGCGATCGCGTCAGGATTGATGTGTTTAGCGTCCCAGAAATCACGGGTGAATATACGGTGTTACCCAACGGCACCATCAATATGCCCCTGGTGGGTGCCGTTGGTGTGAAAAACCGAACGCTGAAACAAGCATCTGGGGCAATTGCAGCCCGATATGCGCCAGTGTTGCAAATTCCGGTGATCACGGTGAATTTAGTGGCGGCGCGCCCGATTCGGGTGGCGATCGCGGGAGAAGTGAATCGCCCTGGTTCGTATACGGTGACTGCCACTGCCTCGCCGACCGAAGGAAACATCCCCACCCTAACCCGCCTAGTGCAGCTTGCCGATGGCATCACTCAGGTAGCCGATCTGCGGCAAGTGCAAGTGCGGCGGGTGCGTCCGGTTGGCAGCAGCGGCGATCAAGTGATGACGGTAGATCTCTGGCAACTGTTGAAAGCTGGAGATTTGCAGCAAGATTTGCGCCTGCAAGATGGTGACAGCATTCTGATTCCGGCAACGGCAACGGTCGATTTGGATGAAGCAAGGCAATTGGCATCCGCTAATTTTGCCACTCGGAACAGTCGTCCCCTAAAAATTACGATAGTGGGGCAGGTGAACCGCCCTGGACCTTACACGTTGTTGGAAGGCAACGTGGCTCAGGGAACGCAATTGATTAATCCCAACTTGCTGCAAGTGCCCAGTATCACCCGCGCGATTCAAGTGGCAGGCGGCATTACACAACTGGCAGATATCCGCAATATTCAAGTAAAACGATTTACTCGATCTGGAACGCCTCAATTGGTGAAATTGGATTTATGGAAGCTGTTGAAAGAGGGAGATGCGCTACAAGATTTGCCATTACAAGATGGAGATACGGTAGAGATTCCTCAGGCAACTTCGGTGAGCGATCGCGAAATTACCGAACTTGCCACCGCCAGTTTTTCACCGGATAGAATCAATGTCAATGTTGTAGGAGAAGTTGAAAGACCAGGTGCAGTTTCTATTCAACCTAACACTCCATTAAACCAAGCAATTTTAACAGCGGGTGGATTTAATCAAAAAGCCAAAAAAAGTAACGTTAGCCTAATTCGAGTCAATCCAAATGGCACAGTTAGTAAGCGAGACATTTCAATTGATTTAGCACGAGGAGTCGGTGAAAGCGACAACCCAGCCCTGCGAAATAATGACATTATTATTGTCAAAAAAACGGGATTTGCGACTTTTCTTGACTCTACAAGCGCTTTTCTGGGACCATTTTCAGGAATACTAGGGGTCCTGAGAATTTTTGGTGGCTTTTAGCAAAAAGCGGAAAAATAGAAAGGTAGACAGATAAAAAATAGTCACAATGTATATTTTTTATCGCTGATATTTTGCCAAATTTATATCAGTTGTCTAATTGAAAAGTTAATTAAAATCTACTTTTCAAGTAAGACTTTGTGAAGTGCAAAATAGCATATCTATCACCTTCATAATCTAGTTCATACTATAAACAATCAGGTCAACTACCAGCCCATATTTTGTTGTCATCTTTCCACATTCAAGCAACAAAATATGCGGAGAGTATCAAAAGCAAAATTGATTTACAACGCTCACAGATACTATCTGAAAACTAAGCTGGTCAGTAATGATGAAAATTGCATTAGTTCACGATTACTTAACTCAAAAAGGAGGCGCGGAGCGCGTTTTTGAACTGCTCTGCAAACGCTTTCCTGGTGCAGATATCTACACCTCGCTATATGATCCTGAGCGGACGATCGATTTGGGCGATCGCCTGGTTCACACAACCATGCTGCAAAGCATTCCAGGAGCCACCAAAAACTTCCGGCTGATGGCTCCTTTCTATTACCCAGCATTTCGTGCCCTCGATTTGCAAGACTACGACTTGATCATTAGCAGCAGCACCAGTTTTGCCAAAGCAGTGCGAAAGCGTGCTGATGCGATACATATTTGCTTTTGCCATAACGTCACCCGCTTTTTGTGGGATACGCAAACCTATCTGCGCGAATTTAGCGGCTATCAAAACCTCTACCCGTTCATCGAAAAACTATTTCAAGTAATGCGGCAATATGACCTGAAGTATTCTCAAGAGCCTGATCTGTATATTGCCAACTCCAGCACTGTTGCAAAGCGCATTCGAGACATTTATGGCAAAGAAGCGATCGTGATCAATTATCCAATCGATGTCGATCGCTTCACCTTTTCAGACCAAAAAGAGAACTTCTATCTCACCTCTGCCCGCATGATCAGCTACAAGCGGTTAGATGTGATTATTGAAGCCTTCAACTGGTTGGGCTGGAATTTGCTGATTACCGGAGATGGACCCGAACGCGAACGGCTCCAAGCTCAAGCCTTGAGCAATGTGAAATTCTTGGGTCATGTAACCGATTCCGAACGCACCCAACTAATGTCAACGGCTCAATCTGTCGTCGTGGCTGCCTTAGAAGACTACGGCTTGGTTCCGGTGGAAGCAAACGCGAGTGGCACTCCGGTAATTGCCTACGGCATGGGCGGCGTATTGGATACTCAAATTCCAGGTGAAACCGGCACGTTCTTTAAGCGACAAACGCCCGAAGCGTTGCAATCGGCATTGCTGGAGTCTCGCGATATTGCCTGGAACTATCAGCACATTCGAGATCATGCGGTCAGTCATTTTTCGGAGGCTGCATTTTTTGGCAAGGTCGATCGCGTTTTAGAGCAAGTTTATCAGGCAGCTTAAAGTTTGGCATTTTGACAACATATTTGGGTGATATTCATGCAGGCAACTCAGGCTAGTTTTAATCCGGCGATCGAATCTGAAGCGGGCTATGGGCAGATATTTGCGATTCTGCTGCGTCGTCGGTTCTGGGTGCTGGGGGTGCTGGTTGCCGCGATCGGGGTTGCCGCCTTGCAAACTATGCGCCAAGCGCCAACCTATGTGAGTAGTATGCAGTTGCTGATTGAATCCAACTATCAGGGTAAGCCAAGCGGAAACAACGGTTTAGAAAATGAATTTTCTGATGCCAACGTTCAGGCTGATACGGGAACCCAGATCAATCTGATGCAAAGTTCGGAATTGCTACGCCGAGCGATGGTTTTGTTGCAGCAAGACTATCCTGATATCAACCCTGATGATCCCAGCAGTGTTGCGGGTTTTAAGGGATCTATCAACATCAGTCAAATCACTCAAAAAACTGGCAAAGAAAACGTTGCAACAAAGATTTTTCAAATTGTTCATACGGGCAATGATCCAGTTGAAACTCAAAAAGTATTAGAAGCTTTGAAAAAAGTTTATCTGGATTACAACTTAGAGCAGCAAAAGAAACGACTTGTTAAAGGACTCGCGTTTGTCAACGAACAACTCCCTCAAGTAAAAAACAAAATGCAACAGGCGGAGTCTGCATTAAAGCAGTTCCGTCAAAACCAAGAACTGATTGACCCAGATCTACAGGCAAAAGTACAAACTGAAGGGCTTTTAAGAGTTGAACAAGAACAACAAACTAATCAAGTTCAGCTTCGCGAGTTGCGCAGTCGATATGCGAGTTTGCAACAACAGTTAGCATTATCTCCTCCAGACGCGATCGCCCTATCTCGATTGAGTCAATCTGGTCGCTATCAAAACTTGCTAAACGAGATTCAAAAAACCGATTTGTCGTTGGAGCAACAGCGGCTTCGTTTCAAAGACCAAACTCCTTTTGTGCAGCAGTTGAAGAATCAGCGTCAAAGACAGTTAGCTTTATTACAAGCTCAGGTTCAACGGGTGTTCGGATCTGGTTCTGCCTTAACCAGTGGTTCTGAGGAACAACTGTTGCAGGGGCAATTCGGCAGTTTAGACCAAACCTTGGTAGGACAGCTTGTGGATACCCAAATAGGTCTTCAGGTAGCCGAAGCACGGGAAGCTAGTTTAGCGACAATTCAGCAGCGACTGCGATCGGAATTAAAGCGTTTTCCAGAACTCCTGGCTGAATATGGGCGTTTGCAGCCAGAGGTGCAATTGTCCCAGGAAACCTTGAAACAGTTACTCAAAGCGCAGCAAGATATTGGGTTAGAGATTGCTAGAGGTGGGTTTGATTGGCAGGTTGTAGAAGATCCTCAAATGGGTGCAAAAACAGGTCCTAGCATGATGCGAAACCTGATGTTAGGAGCCGTAGCGGGTTTAATGTTAGGTGGTGCAGCAGCATTTGCTCGTGAGTCAGCAGATGATGCGGTTCATAGTTCAGATGATTTGCAAAAGCAGGTTCCAGTACCGCTCTTAGGCATGGTTCCAGAGTTGCTGTTTGACGCAACAGGTGATGATATGCCACTGCTGAGTTTGCCGTTTAGCAAGACGCGATCGCTCTCGCCAGGAATCGATCGCGTAATTCAGTGGCAGCCCTTTCGAGAATCGCTAGATTTGCTCTATCAAAATATTCAACTATTGAGTCGAGAACAGCCCTTTAAGTCGCTGGTAATTACATCCGCTTTGGCGGGAGAAGGAAAGTCTACGATTATTTTAGGATTGGCAATCAGCGCAGCACGGTTACATCAGCGGGTATTGCTGATTGATGCCGATCTGCGTCGCCCTAGCTTACATAAGCTGCTGAACTTGCCCAACGATCGCGGTCTTTCTAACCTGCTAACCAGCGATACGCCGATTCCTCAACAAGTGGATGCTCAACATTCCAACCTGCGGAGCAATATTTCAGTGGTGACTGCCGGACCCACCCCAATCGATCCCGCTAAGCTTCTAAGCTCACAGCGGATGCGAGAGGTGATGGCAACCTTTGAACAGAATTACGACTTGGTGCTGCTGGATGCTCCTCCAGTTCTGGGCATGGTGGATTCTATGCTGGTGGGAGCTTGCTGCAACGGCGTAATTATTGTGGGGCGCATCGAGCGAGTCACCCGTTCAGAGTTGACTCAAACGACTCAAATGTTGAGTCAATTAAATGTGATTGGAGTAGTAGCGAATGGCGCATCGCATCAAACTCGCAATGATAGGCACTACCAACGGTAATCAAGTCTGCTTCAGACTCTATGTAATTTACGACTTTTAGTCCCCTTTCACTTATGATTTACCTTCCTCAACACCTAAAGACAAACTATTTGATTCAGCCGATTGAATCTTGTGCGGCGGCTTGCACTTTGAGATGGAGACAGCGAAAGCTAGTGGTTCACGGTGCCGATGAAACGGCGACTCTGTTACCTTCGCTACACGATCAGGAATGGTTGACTAACTGTTTAGAGCGATCGCCCGTTGCTCTGGTTAAGCTCGATCTGGCGATCGGTGAAACAGGTTTAAAGTTTTGGGCAAACTCTTGCCATCAGGCAAAGAAGCCTGCTTATCTACGGTTAGGCTCAACTCCCAATTTGCCTCAAAAACTCCGTCCTTGGAACTGGCAGCTTAAACGAATAATCGACTGGATAGCAGCGGCAATTTTATTAGTGCTACTGAGTCCGTTAATGCTGAGCCTAGCCGCATTGATGTTCGTTGTCTCTCCTGGATCAATTTTCTTTGATCAGTGGCGCGTTGGAGAACGAGGAAAACTGTTCAAAATCATTAAATTTCGGACTATGGTCGTGGGTGCAGAACATCTACATCATCAAGTCATGGGTAATCAGGCAGGCTTGCACAAGCTGAAACATGATCCACGGGTAACACCGCTCGGCTATTGGATGCGGAAATATAGCCTAGATGAACTGCCCCAGCTATTCAACGTGCTGCTGGGAGAGATGAGCCTAGTGGGTCCTCGTCCATGGGCATTGTATGATGCAGTGCGAATTAGCCCAGACCTCCGACTGCGGTTAAATGCATTACCTGGAATCACGGGTGCATGGCAAGTCCAGGGGCGATCGACGTTACTCGATCTGAATACTGTCAACTGTGACGATTTATCCTATCTCAATAGCTGGTCGATCCGGCAAGACTTTAAGTTTTTGTTGATGACCATTCCCAAAGTGCTGTCTGGGTTTGGCGCTTATTGAGTAACTCAATAAATCTGTTGATAAAGCATTTTGCAAAACATCCTGATAGATTTGCAACGATGCGGATATGAATTGAGATAAGTATGAGAAGGCAGCAGAGCAAACCACTGGGCTTAAATTAGGAAACTAGGAAAGATTCATGAAGTTAAAGTTACCAACTTTTGCACGTCGTTTGCTCAAGGCAACCAGCTTTTGGCAGGACAATCGTCTGATTTTAAGGGAACTTCGATACTTCCCTGGGATTGTGACTTTAGCGTTAATATTTCCACTGCTAGCAGCTATCTTTGAGGGGTTTGGGATTGGTTTTTTGCTAGCGTTTTTGCAAACCTTGACCAACGCAAACGCTGAACCTATTCGCTCTGGAGTGGAGTGGATTGACATTTGGGTCTTGGGAGTCAATGGATCAAAGCTAGATCAGCTATTTCGGGTGTCGGCACTGATTCTCTTATCCACCTGGATTCGAGCAGTGTTTAACTACTTGACAGCGGTTTACATGGGGCTGGCAAGAATTCGCCTGGTCGATCGCCTTTATCGCCAAATTTTTGAGCAACTGCAATCCTTAAGCCTGAGTTTTTTTGGACAAACGCAGGTCGGAAGTTTAGTAAACACGCTTACGTCGGAGGTGGGGCAACTTCAAAACTTTATCGGCTCGTTTAGCTTTCTGTTTACCAAAGGGTTGGTGCTAGTCATCTATGCCGCGATCGCCATCACCATCTCTTGGCAACTAACCTTGGCATCAATGGTGTTGTTTAGCCTGATGGCAGTGGGGTTATCAACATTTAATCGTCAAGCGCGGGAGCTAAGTTTTCCAGTGTCGAAAGCACGCGGGGAGTTTACCGCGATCGCGTCTGAGTTTATCAACGGTATCCGCACGGTGCAAGCCTTTGCCACTCAGGAGTTTGAGCGCCAACGGTTTTTTCGCATCAGTGATGAAATTGCTGACACGAACATTCGAGCAATTATGCAAATTTCGATTGTGCGTCCCTTGGCAGAAGCCATTGCCAGCACGATTTTGATCGGCATGATTGTGGTGGGTATGAGTGTGTTTGTCAGTAATGGAGCCTTACAGGTTGGTTCTCTTTTGACGTTCATTTTTCTGCTGTTTCGCTTGGTGCCAGCGATTCAAGAAATTAATGGCAGCCTTGCCGCTATGGGCAGTATGCAAGGATCGGTGCACGCGATCGAAGAGTTACTGCGGCGCGACAATAAGCCCTATCTGCAAAATGGTCATCGACAGTTTACAAATTTACAGCGGGCGATCGAGTTTGTCTCAGTAGATTTTGGCTATGGCGGCGAATCACCTGTGCTGCAAAACATCACGCTCACCATTCCTAAAGGACAAACCGTGGCGCTGGTGGGCGCATCGGGGGCAGGCAAATCAACCCTAGCAGATTTGATTCCCCGGTTTTATGACCCCACCGAGGGCGACATTTGCATAGATGGTCTAAGTTTGCATGAGTTCGATATCACATCGGTGCGGCAACGAATTGCCATGGTGAGCCAAGAGACGTTTATTTTCAACACATCGGTACGCAATAATATCGCCTATGGCATTGATGTTGAGGATGCCGAGGTGATGGCAGCCGCCAAACTGGCAAATGCAGTGGAGTTTATTGAAGACCTGCCAGAAGGACTAGATACGGTGTTGGGCGATCGCGGGGTGCGATTATCGGGTGGGCAACGTCAACGAATCGCGATCGCGCGGGCATTGCTGCGAAACCCAGAAATCTTAATTTTAGATGAAGCAACCAGTGCGCTAGATTCCGTCTCAGAGCGGTTGATTCAAGCCTCCATTGAGCAGCTATCGGTAGGGCGAACCGTGATTGCGATCGCCCATCGCTTATCAACCATTATGCGCGCTGATAAAGTCGTCGTCTTAGAACAGGGACAAATCATCGAGCAGGGCACCTATCAGGAGTTGCTAGCTCAACGCGGCAAACTCTGGAACTATCACCAAATGCAACAAGGTAGCAGTTCAGAGAGTAGCAGTTCAGATAACAATCAGGAGACCCATTCATCGGTTAACGTGCCAAAATAAATAAATCCATTCAGGCTCTGCGTTACGTTGGGAAGTCACAGTCATGAGCGAAACCAGGCTTGCATCTCCCCCTATTATCTATCCCGAAGCGGATGGGCAGCCGATGACCGAGAGTGACGCAACCCGCGATTAGTTGATCTATTGCGTTGAAGTTTTGCGCCTATTTTTTCATAGTCGTCGCATCTATATTCCCCGATGCGGTGCCATTTATTCATAGCCCAGTCCTAGGCTTAGATTTGCGCCTGCAAACTCCAAATGTAAGATCCACAACTATTTTGAGATCGCGTAACCCAAGAAATCACCGGCGAAACAGATTACCTGCGGCTAAAGCGGGTGTCTTGCAGGGCATTTCCGATGCCTTTGATGATGCCGCGCCCAATTAAACCAATGCCGCGCCCGATCACTTCTGTAAGGACATAGACTACGCCACTGCCAACAAAAGAAACTGCCGATCGCACACGGGGGGCGATCGCGTCTCGTGCTTCCAACGTCAGAGTAACGGCAAGCCGAACTCCGCCCAGATCCGCTAACTCTTGGTTGCGCGGTGCGTAGACAGAGGTTTGAGTGATACCCTGATCGTGCAATATCAACAAGGTATGGCGACTTTCAAAAATTGCGGTGGGTTCACCCACTAAACGATCGACGCGATACTTCCAGGAGAGGTTATTTCTAAATCGCTCAATCTCACGGGTGGAAAGTAAGCGGCGATCGTAAAAATTTTGCTTAATCGCGATCGCATCGCCAAATCGGTTGAGTAAAGGCTGCATCACTGCATTGGCAACCTGAATCATTATATTTTGCAGCAAAGCCTCTAGCCGCGCCATCGCCTCCACGGAACCCACGGCATAGGTCGTATTATCAATCAACAAGGGCGTTTGAAACAGCAGATGTGCCAAAAAATCATTGACAGCGGGAATCTTATCTAAAATATTTGCCTGAATCACATCGACATCTAACAGTAATATTTCCACTACATTGACAGTCGGCGTTTGCGGTAACTCGACAGGAGAATTGTCTAGGGTTAGTGTAGTATATCGTCCAAAAAAATTGCTAGTCGCCGCTTGCCATAAGTCTCGCAATACGACACTACGCTTTGCTGAAAGGTGCGATCGCTCAAAATTTGAAAATCGCAATTCGCTTAATGTCTCTTCTAGCTGACGCAGGACGATCGCCAGCAGTTCATGCTTTTTGTCGTCGTTGAGAATATCAATCTCCATCGGGCGATCGCTCAAATTATGCAGAACACCTTGCAGTTTGGCAAAGATGCTGTCAAATAACGATGTCTGAATGCTGCGGATATGCTCGGCAGAAACAGATTGTACGCTGATTTCAGTGTAGAGCGTTGGCGTAGTTATGAGGGCGGTAGTAGTTACAGAGGTTGCCATGGGCGGGGCGGTAGACCGCGATCGGGCGATCACGGATTTGTCAGTTTCCGGTAAAGCTCCAGATAGCTTCAACCGTTCAATAAAGCGTTCTGATTCAGAAGTTAATAGCCGATTGACCACCCATCGAGCGGCTTGCAATTCGCGTCTGCGCCCCGTGAGAAATAGCTGATCTAGCACAGAATTGGCATGGCTGAGTTGGGCGTTGAGTTGGGCGATCGCCGCATCAATTTGTTGAATGCCAGACAGTCGTGTATTTCGCCGTATCACCTCCAGCGCGGTCAGAGGCGGCAGTGCAAGGGAGGCTGGATTGGAACCAGCCCCATTAGGCTGGGTTAAGGCTTGGGCAATGCTACGCATTCCTTGAGTCCAGTGGGGATACCCGGCAGCGATTTGACGAATGATTAGAACAATTTCTCCAATCGCAGTATCCTTTTGGCAATAGCCCATGGCTTGGGTCTGCAATGCCGCTGCTAGCAATGCCGGATCGGGAATAGTGCTGAGCAGCAGGATCGGAATATCAGGATACCGAGCATTGAATTGTTGACATAGAAGTAATCCCGTATTTGCGCCATTCGAGGCACTCAGATCTAGGCTGAGCAAGATTAAATCCAGCGATCGCCCTGCCTCAAACCACTGCAATAGCTTTGCGATCGCAACTTCGCTGGATGCCTCTAATGCAAGATGCAAGTCTGGATAGGCATTGAGGCTGGTGATCAGACCTTGGCGAAACACCGGATCGTCTTCCACTAGCATTAAATTCAGCGTCGCCGCAGGCTGAAAAGTCATCAGGCAATGATTTGAAGAATTAAATCTACTCTTTAGCCTTTTTTACCACAAGTGGTAGGCTTTGGTCATCTCCATTTTTGACCCTAGGCTACTCAGTGGCGTGTTTAAATCAGACCTTCATGGTGTGCCTGCAAAAACCTTTGTATTAATCAAGCAGCCTATGATCGCAGTCTTCAGTCATATGCATACCCGACCGCGATCGCTTCAATTTCCGCCAACGCTTTACAGGCGATCTCTATCAACCCTACACCTAGTAAAGACCAGACCACCAAAATTGTGTCCGACGATCGCGACAATCAGAATGAGCTATCTCCACCTACTGCGTCCTCACACATCATCCATGTGTTCAAACATGTAAAACAGATGTTAAAAACAATGGCTGATTCCCCACATCACATTTTTCACATACAAGGGGTAGGTCTTGTGCCTACCCTGACGAAGATCGAGGGCAACCACAAGAGATTGCCCCTACAAATTCCATCCCCAGATTCAGCAATGCCTTTTTCTCTGACGTTATTGCCGTAAGACAAAGTAAAATGTTGCGCCATGATCGACCCTGCCTTTCGCCCAAACTTGACCACCATGACGATAAATAATCCGCTGAACGGTGGCTAATCCAATTCCGGTGCCTGCAAACTGTAATGTGGAGTGAAGACGTTGAAAGGCGTGAAACAGCTTGTTTTCGTATGCCATATCAAACCCTGCACCATTGTCTTGAACAAAATAAGTCAACCGTCCATCTTCACTCAGCATGGAGTTAAATTCGATACAGGGATGTGTTTTAGTTGACGTAAATTTCCAGGCATTATTCAGCAGGTTTTCTAACGCTATTTTCAGCAAGTTTGCATCCCCATTTGCAGTGATATTCGGAGTGATTCTCCAGTCTACCGATCGCGCAGGATGGGTGGAATTGAGAGACTCAGCAATCTCAGCAACAATAGTGCTTAAGTTTACCTGCGATCGCTGCATCTCAGTCCGGGTCACACGGGAGAGCATCAGCAGATCATCAATTAAGTCGCCCATGCGCTGAACTCCAGCCGCGATGCGATCGAGATAGTGTTTGCCTTTCTCATCCAGTTGGTCGCCATAGCGCTGCACCAGCACTTTGCTAAAGCCATCAATCCCGCGTAGAGGCGCGCGCAAGTCGTGGGATACCGAATAGGAGAATGCTTCTAATTCTTTATTCGCTGCCGTGAGTTCTGCCGTTCTCTGCTCGATTCGCTGCTCTAAGGTGGCATTCAATTCGCGAATAGAAGCTTCGGCACGTTTTTGCTCGGTTACATCCACTCCAATGCCCCAAGTTGCCCAGCCAGGAATTGGAAAAGTGTCAGCAATATTAGACCAGGCGATCGTTCGAGTATTGCCATCCTTGCCAACCAAATCCCATTCCCAGTTGCGGTAGTTGTTTTTAGTATTTGCCCATTGGGTCATCATTTGCTGGAGATAAGCGGGATCGGGATAGAGCAACTGTAGCGCGTTGGAACTATTAATCATTTCTTCAGTAGAGTAGCCTGTGACTCGCTCACATTCTTGGTTCCACACCAACATATTGCCCGATTCATCTAGGGCATCTAGCATCACGGGCATATTCTCTAAAATAGTTCGCAAGCGCTCTTCGCTCTGTTGCAGCCCAAGCTCGGCAAGTTTTCGGGCGGTAATATCGGTGTTGATGCCAACCCATTCTCGAATGCTGCCGTCTTCTGCCAGAATCGGAATCGCACGCGCCCAAAGGTAGCGATATTCGCCATTAGTGTTTTTGAAGCGCAGTTCAGCTTCATATAGGGTGCAGGTTTTTAAAGCGTGATTCCAAATTTGCATGATGCGATCAAAATCATCGGGATGCACGACTTCTGCCCATCCCCAGCCGCGATATTGCTCAAATGACTGACCCGTAAAGGCTGCCAAACTAGGCTGGTCTTCAATGATTTGCCCATCAGCAGCGGTTGTCCAGACAATTTGAGCCGTTGCCTCAATCAGCGATCGATAGCGTTCTTCGCTGCGTTGCAAGGCAATTTCAGTTTGCTTGCGATCGCTAATATCTTTGGTAAACCCAATCAAGCCGATGATGTTGCCATCCGCGTCTCGCCAAGGGCTTTTACTGGCAAGAAAGGTTTGGATAGAATCACCAACCGGAATTGACTCCTCAATCGTGATAGTTTTTCCCTGCTGCATTACCTGGAGATCGTTTTTCTGCAACTCCTGTGCTATGAATGCCGGAAAAATGGTGTTGTCATCATAGCCAATGAAGGCTGCGATCGATTTGCCTGCCTGGTTCGCGGTCGCTTGATTCACCAAAACATATTGCCCACTCTCCGCTTTAACAAAAATAGGATCGGGGATGCCATTAATCACTGAGTGAAGCAGGTTATAGCTAGTCCGCAAATCTTCCTCAATTTTTTTCTGTTCAGAAATGTCTCGCAGGGAGCCAATCAAACGCAGGGCTTGTCCATGCTCATTCCAATAGGCTTTGCCCCGCGAAACCACCCAGCGGTAGCCCGTTTGACACTGCAACCGATACTCTATTCGATAAGTAGGCACTTTTTGCGAAAGATAGGCGGCGTTGGTTGCCAGTACGCGATCAACATCCTCTGGATGAATCCGATCAACCCACTCGCTATTGCTATTGTGGATTTCGCCGGGTTGAACGCCAATCAAGTCATACCAAGACTCAGAGCGAAACACTTCATTGGTGATCGGGTTCAAATCCCAGACCACATCCTGACTAGCTGCCATCGCCAGTTTCCAGCGCTCTTCGCTGCGTTGCAGAGCATCAATTCGTCTAGCTACTTCTGATTCTAAATGTTCGTTGGCTTGACGCAGTTCCTCTATCAACTGCTGACGCTGTTGATCTACTTGGTTTAAGCGTTTGGCACTCCACCAAATAATGCTACCCATGACCAAAACGTTGAAAGTTGTTCTGAATAGGAAACCAGTTTCGGCAGATAGCGTATTTGACCGATAGGCGACTAAGAACAATCCCCCCGAAAAAACCGGAACAAACAGGGCAAAAGGTAATAAGCGACGGGCAACAACGCCCCCCGCATAGGAAGTTGTAATATCACTTATCCAGGATTGATTGGATTCAGCAAACAAAATACCTAGGGAAAGAATCATCAGCGAAGTGCTGGTATGGACTGCCATGCCGGTAATGGAACCCGCTCGGTAAAAATCGTTGACTCCAAACACGTAGCCTATTAAAGATAGAGCCGCAATCAAAAAACTGCTGTAGGCGAACCCTTGAGTGATGCCATAAAGACGCTGATTTAAGGTGATTATTGCGGAGCCAAGCAGCAAAAAACAGAGGGCAGTGTTGGGTGCCATCGGTGCTAAAAAGGTAAGCTCCAGGGGCATGGGCTGGCTGTTCCAAAGGCTGGAGTTGACGCTGTAATTCGCTAAGGTGAACAGGCTAATCAAAACGATGATCAGCGCTATCAGCAGTGATCCGCGATCGCGCTGGCTGGTCAGTTTGCCCCTCGCAGTTCGTTCTCTGCGCTGATGCCATCTCCACAGCAAGCTACCGCCCAGGATTAAACAGACGGCGGTGCTGACTTTCATTGAAGGCAGATTTGGCAAAATGCTTTTGAGGATTTGCAAATCGAAAAACCACCCCAGCAGGACAACAACGCCAATAATAGTCGCGATCGCCCCTGACCATTTTGACCCTCGTTGTATCCAAGCCAATCGGTTTGTAGACATTGGAATTTCACTTAATAGCTTGGATGAAGTCGAGCAGTTGATGTGCCACCAGTAGCTTACTGCATGGCTGATTGATGTGGTGCTGCCGTCCATTGCGATCGAGGAATATTGCCTGGTTGGTGTCGCTGCCAAAGCCGCTGTTGGGCTGGTCGATCGGGTTGGCGGCGATCGCGTCTAGCTGTTTTCTCACCAGTTTTTCTTGGGCTGGCGTAACAATGTCTCCAGTTTGCGCCGCAAAGCCAACGAGTCGCTGGTGAGGCTGCTTCAAAGATGCCAATTCTGCCACAATGTCGGGCACGGTTGCTAAAGGCAGATTTGCTGGCAATGCAGACTTGGGCAATTTTTCAGGACTGTAATGGGCGGGTTTCACGTCTGCCACTGCCGCCGCCATGATTGTCCAGTCTGCTTTGGGAAAGTGATCTAACATTGCCTGCCGCATTTCTGCTGCCGTTTCCACTGCAATGCACCGCACACCCGGTAACGCTCGAACCGCTTCGATCGCAGTTGATGGAGCATATACAAGGGTTACTTCAGCCCCGCGATGCAGGGACGCTTGGGCTAGGGCAATTCCCATTTTTCCGGTCGAGGGATTGCCGATGAATCGCACGGGGTCGAGAAATTCGCGAGTGCCGCCAGCGCTAATCAAAATATGTTTGCCTGCCAGATCGCGATCGCCCTGGGTGTGCAACAGCGATCGCACATAGGGCAAAATTTCGCTGGGTTCTGCCATCCGTCCAGCCCCGACGCGATCGCACGCCAGTAGACCCGATCCCGGCGCGAGGGTGTGGTAACGCGGATCAGTCTGCAATTGCTGCCAGTTGCGCTGCACCGCTATCTGCTCCCACATATCCGTATTCATCGCTGGAGCTAGCAGCACCGGACAAGTCGAAGCTAATACGGTGTTAGTCAGCAAATTATCTGCCATGCCGTGGGCTAGCTTTGCCAGAGTGTTTGCTGTCAATGGCGCGAGTAGAAAAACATCCGCCCATTCGCCAAGCTCAATGTGCAACGGGCGACCGTGAAGAGGCTGCCAAAAATCGCGATCGCCATAAGCTGAATGCCGACTTAAGGTAGCAAAGGTCAGCGCTGTAACAAATTCCTGAGCCGCATCCGTCAACATCGTGCGGACTTCCACCCCGTCTTTTGCCAGGGCTGAAACGACTTCGCACACTTTGTAGGCAGCAATGCCACCCCCGACACCCACTAAAACTCGACAACCCTGCATAAAAAATTTGAGAGCCTAGACCAATGAGTTCATCATCAGTCCAAGCTCTCAAATCTGCAATCGTAAATCTTCAGTTCTTGAGTTTTACTGCTTAAAGTCTAAGCTTCGTCAAAAGCTTCCATGTCGAGCAAATAGAGATAAGGCTCCACCATATCAGGACGTTCAAACGCGATCGCCCGTAACAAGTGCCAATCCTTTAAGCCTTCAAAGGCGTTGGGGTAATCATCTTGCTCTAACCGTGCTGCCAATTGTGCAACCTCATTCTCAGTCAAGCTGGAAACTTTTTCTCGTTCTACATTTAATGCTGGCATGACTGATACCTCCGGGTTGCAGTGTTCAAGGCTTAATGAAAACCTGGGACGATGGGCTATCCGTATTCGTCCTCGCCTATCTTAGCCGACTTGCTTCCTATGTAACCGAATATTCACGGCTCGTTATTAATTAACAGCCTCTCTTTAACAAAACTTTGTATTTGGCTTAACGCCAGTGGCTGAATTTCATGCCCCATATCGTACTCCTGATAGTTTGGAGTGATACCGATCGCCTCCAAGCTATCACGCGCTTGTTGGGCTGCTGGCAACGGCACTACCTGATCTTGCCGCCCGTGGATCATCAGGGTTGGCGGCAAGGAAGCCTGTTGGGGTTGCAGCGGGGCATGGAGATAGCCACTTAAAACCATTAAACCTGCGAATGGCAGCCGCACTCCCACATCTAATGTCATTGCGCCCCCTTGGGAAAAACCGCCCAGAATAATCCGCGAAAAGGGAATGTTGGTAGTTTGCGTGAAATGAGTCAAAAATTCGATGAGCCGCTGACGACTGGTGGACAGGTCGGGGCGATCGCCAAAATCTGGTTTGCCCCAAAAGCTGTAGTCTTGTGGAAAGGCATACCACATCTTGCCCGTGGAATTGTAAGGATGGGGAAAAGGTGCTTCAGGAAACACCAGTTGATAGTCTGACAAATCCATGTAGTCTGCCAGTCCAACGAGATCCTGACAGTTGGAACCCCAGCCATGCAGCAGCACAACGGCTCCTTGGGGCGATCGTCCGCTTTTGGGCGGCACAGAAATTGAGTAAAGAGTGTTTGACATGAATTCTTCCGAAACTTTTTTGAATTTACTTAGTCTATGTAAAATGCATCTTATGGTTCGTCTCCCATTCGATGTCTGCTTGATGCGCCATTTTATGCGCTAGCCCTCATAAACCTCGTTTGTCTTTAAACCATGAAACTAAAATCGTCTGTGGTCATCTCTGGTTCTGCTAGCGCGATCGCGGTTGTTATTTGCGGTCTGTCTAGTTTTAGCGCGATCGCTCAGCCTATTTCCGTTCCGGCTCCTGACTCGGCTAAACCCGCTGAAGTTAGTGTAAAAAACCCCATTCGGCTCAATACCCAACAGCAAAAAGCACTTTCAACCATTAGCGAATTTGCTTTTGACCAACTAGAGTCCATCCTTGCGAGTGGTCTTGATCCCAGTAAGCTAAAACGCCCGGATGCCACCCGCACTGAAAGCTTGCGCCAACAATTTTCTACTTTTTTACGGCTCGATAACCAACAAAAAGCCGGACTTCGCACTATTTTGCAAACTGCCCGCGACCAAATGAAACGCCAAATGGAGCAGAAGTAGTCCTCAACCCGGACTCCTAGCCCCTAATCTCCAGTTCCTAATTTTGAACCCATACGCTCTCGTCCGCTAAACTCAAGAGAATGATTTAGTGGGAGTTTTGAGCATGGCACGTCTAGCGCTGCTGAGCGTATCAGATAAAACGGGATTAGTAGAGTTTGCCCGTTCCCTGGTTGAAGAATTTAAGTTTGATATCATCAGCAGTGGCGGCACAGCAAACGCTTTGCAGTCAGCAGGCTTGCCTGTCACCAAAGTGTCAGACTACACGAGTTCTCCAGAAATTTTGGGTGGACGGGTTAAAACGCTGCATCCTCGAATTCATGGCGGCATTTTGGCACGGCGCGATGTGCCAGCAGATATGGCAGATTTGGCGGCGCAGGATATTCGACCGATTGATCTAGTGGTGGTGAATTTGTACCCGTTTGAAACCACGATCGCCCGTCCTGATGCATCCCTTGCCGAGGCGATCGAGCAAATTGACATTGGCGGTCCGGCAATGCTGCGGGCTTCGGCAAAAAACTATGCCAATCTCACGGTGCTTTGCCAGCCGAGCCAATATCCCCTCTACTTGCAAGCCCTCCGCCAGAATAACGGCGAGGTTGCCTTAGAATTTCGTCAACAGGCTGCCCTAAAAGCTTTTCAGCACACAGGTGAATATGATCAGGCAATTTCTATCTACCTGTCAGAGCAATCCTCAGCCGTTCGCGGTGAGCAACTAGAAGAAGAACGCGCCCTTTCGCCCAGCTTCACCCTCGCCGGACAGCAGCTTCAGCCCTTACGCTATGGCGAAAACCCGCATCAATCGGCTGCTTGGTATCAAACGGGCGCGATCGCCAGCGGGTGGGCGGCGGCAACCAAACTGCAAGGCAAAGAACTGAGTTACAACAACCTGGTAGATTTGGAAGCGGCACGGCGGCTGATTGCGGAGTTTGTGGAGTCGCAAAATCCCCCGGCTGCGGCTATTTTGAAACATACGAATCCCTGTGGGGCGGCGCTAGGTCACACCATTGCGGAAGCTTACGAAAAGGCGTTTAATGCTGACCCAGTTTCGGCGTTTGGTGGCATTGTGGTGTTGAGTCGGGCGATCGACGGTCCAACGGCTTTATTGCTAACTAAAACCTTTTTGGAATGCGTGGTCGCCCCTGGCTGCAACCCTGAAGCACAGGAAATTTTGGAGTCTAAGTCTAAAGTGCGGGTGTTGGTGCTGCCCGATCTAACGCAGGGTGCCGATTATGCGGTGAAAGCGATCGCGGGTGGCTTTTTGGCACAAACCAGCGACGATCAGGCGGTTGATCCTACAACATGGACGGTTGCAACTGAAAAACAGCCTACTGCCGCCCAATTAGAAGAACTGCTGTTTGCCTGGAAAGTCTGCAAGCATGTGAAATCAAACGCGATCGTGGTGACTCGCGATCGCGCCACATTGGGAGTCGGCGCTGGACAAATGAACCGCATCGGCTCGGTCAAAATTGCCCTAGAGCAAGCAGGCGAAAAAGCGCAAGCAGCCATTCTTGCCAGTGATGGCTTTTTCCCGTTTGATGATTCTGTTCGGATTGCGGCAGCGGCTGGCATTCAGGCGATCGTCCAACCGGGCGGCAGTCTACGCGACCAAGACTCCATCACCGCCGCAAATGAACTGGGCATTGTGATGATGCTGACCGGAACTCGACACTTTTTGCATTAGCCTTAGCGGATCTGTTGAACCAGCGACCCAACATCGTCGCTACACTTTTATAGCAGATGTCGGATGTCAGGTGTCAGGTGTCAGGTGTCAGGTGTCAGGTGTCAGGTGTCAGAGCACATTACCACGACTTCCATTCGTCCCAATCCAAATTAAAAATTGAGGTGTTTGGAAAAGCGGTTGGATTGTTTTTTGCTTCAAGTTGCGATCGCAGTTTTTCTAGCAGCGGCTCTCGTTTGGGCAAATCATCTACCAGTTGGTAAGGCATGACTCCTTGCTTTAAAGCAAAGTCTGCGGTCACTCCAGCGGCGGCTCCCACTGACCATTCAAACGGATGCACTCGATAAGCAGCAGCGGCGATCGTGCTGTTAGCAATACTTTTTCCGCTAATGATTAAATTATCGATTTTTTGCGGAATCATGGCGCGCAGGGCAATTTGTCCGGGATAGGCGGGTCCATGAGCTTGGCGAACGCCGGGACGCTCTTCATTTCCGGGCTTTTCGGGCGGTGCTTCTGCCATACAAGGGTGAAAATCCATGGCATATTGAGCGATGCCGACGGAATCAGGATAGATTGTCGATCTTGTGCGCTGAGGAATTTGATCGGGGTCTACGCCATCGGGTAGCTTCAAAAACTCCAGCCCCGCCAGCGATTTACGCAGTTTGCGATACATCTCTGGCGGGAGATTTTCTCGATAATGCGCTTCTTCGCCATAATCCGTTTGCGACACGTCAATTTCGTGCATCGCAAACCCGTTGGGATAGGTGAAGGTGGGGCGACCGATGATACGACGGGCTTCGCGAATATAAGGATATTTGGATAGTCCGTGGGTTGTACCGATCGGCGAGTCTAAGCCTGTAACATAGCGATGATCGGGGGCGGGTTGCTTCACGCCATTGCCCAACTGCGAGTCGGTGGTGCCTGCCACGAGCCAATGATAGTAGGCGATCGCGTTTTCCTCCCCGCGCCGCAGAGTGACCGTTCTTAATCCACCCATCCAGCCGCCTGTATCCAGTTCTCCACGCTGCTGCAACTGTTCGCGGCTATAAATCAAATTGTCTTGCTCTGTTCCCGGACGGTAATCGTTGCCCCAAGTCCAGTTCTGCATAGAAAGATCTCCTGGCAAGACTGCCGCCACGCCAAATCGGGTAGCTTTGGGACGCTTCTGAAAATCGGGACTCCAAATGCGCCGATAGGTGAAGACTGCATCAATGCCCACATTGTTTGAGTTTTCGTAGCTAAAGTAAGGCGCGTATTGCGGATAGAAGACTGGTTCTGTCTGGGGTTGCGGAGTTGCCGTGCGCTCCATCACAAAGGTGTAGGTGAAACCCTGAGTGCAGTAGGAATCGTTGGTTTTGACAGGGGAAGATGGGTTGATGTGAGACAGCGGATCTAGCCCAAGTCGGTAGGGCACATCCGCAAGAGCAATGATTTCGCCCGTTTCGGTGGCTTCAAGAATGTACCAGGGTGTGGGAAGTGAAGTTTTGGATGTAGGGAGTGGAGTGAAGCGAATTTGCTGCTTTTTCAGTCGGGCTGAGTTTTCGGGGCGGTAAATGTCTTCGATTAGGTAGGACAACGGCTCGGTGTTGAGCAGCGGAGTGTTTGGGGCGGGAGCATGTTGTAGGGCGATCGCGCTGCTGATCTGCCGTCCGTCGGGGCTATAGTCCAACGCTTTGATAATAGTGTTGGGAAACCACTTGAGCGTACCCTTGCCCTTTTTGGCGGCATCTTGCAGCATCGCCGATAAAATTTGGTGTCCGTCGCTGGGCAAAAAACAGGAGACGCTGACCCAGCAGTTACCAGAACTGAGACTGCCGTATTTTTTGACAATGCGATCGCGAAATTCGTTGTAGCCGCGTGGAAAAAAGCGTTTTTCCCGCATTCGCTTTGCTTCATCCAACGCCGAAGTGCCTTGAGAGGAGACTTGCCCACCCACCCAGTCGGTAATGTCTGTCAAACAAACTGTGCGCCCCGCAAGTAACCCTTCATAGGCGGCGGCAGTGCCAGCAAAACCAGCCCCCACAATTAATAGTTCACATTCAGCCGTTAATTCTGGCGGTTGAATCGGCGATCGCGCCTGTGCCTTCACATTTAGCGATTGCCCAATGACACAGACAGTCGCTAGGGCATTGATCAGCAAAGCGCGATGCCAAAAACGGCAGGAGACGGCAAAATTCAGCATGGGTTAGTCAAACGGTTTTCTATAACAGCGCGATCGCCTCGATTATAGGAGGCGATCGCGGTTGGTGTGTCAGTTCCTGTTTGATAGCTATGCTAAATCGCTCAGCCGACCGGGGTTGGCAACTCCAACTCTAGGTCTGCCATCAGGCGATCAAAATCAAAGCATTCAGACATGATTTGGTAAAGACACTGGATTTTAATCGGGTCGTGAATTCGGACTTGCCCGATCGCTCGATCGACAATTTCCACGGTGGTTAGCGTATCCAAATCTACAGACAGCACCGGAATTTCTAAATCTTCGGCGCGGCTGAGGACATCGGGATGAGGACGCATTTGCCCGGTTAACACTAAACACTGAGTGGAGGTTTCCAAGGCGGCAAGCTGAATATCCGTGCGATCGCCCCCGGTAATCACCGCCATATTGCGCCCTTTTTGAAGGTAGCGCAGCGCAGAGTTAACATTCATTGCACCGATCGCCAAGCTTTCTACCATCAAATCCAGGCGATCGCTGCGACACAACACCTCTGCCTGCAACTGTTCCACTAAGTCGCTCACGCTGACGCTCCGCAGCAACTCATTTCGGGGCATTAATCCAAATACCCGAATATTACGAGCTTCCAAATAGGGCTTAACGGTAGACTGCACTTCCTCAAGCCGATCTTTGGGAATATCGTTGATGAACACTCCGAGCAGGCGATCGCCCAACCGACGCTTTGCAGAGATCAGCGCCCCGACAATCAGCAGCGAATGGAACCGCGCCACCAACAGTACGCCTGCATCTACAACCTCAGCCACCTGCTGCAAAGACAGATCAAACAAGCTGCCCTCCTCCAAATTAGAGGGACCTTCTAGCACCACCAAATCAGCCCCCTGCATCTGCAAATATTGGGTCAGCATAGTGGGATAGCTGATGGTGTTCTCGCCTCGAATCCGCTTTTGAATCGTAGAATCGGTTAATGGCAATATGGGAGACAATACGCGGCTGGAGGGCAACCCAAGAGTTTGTGCAACAAACTGCACATCCTCCTCAATAGGTTCGCCAGACACAGGTTTGCCAGACGAAGTGTAAAACGTGCCAAGAGGCTTGCCATAGGCAATATCTAGACCTCGTTCTTTCAACTGATGAGCAATGCTCAAAGCAGTCGCTGATTTGCCGCTATAAGCTTCGGTTGAACCGATTAATAGATACTTAGACTTTGGCACGCCTCTACTCCTGGTTTCAGTCGCTAACGAACAATGAAGAACTTCCGTCAGTTCATTGTACGGTAACCCATTTGTCTGCTACGTTTCTCAACAAGGTTTCCTGACTAGAAAAACCAGTTCGTAGAGGGAATGTAGAGTGCCGAAGTGGGAGTGGGCAATGCAGCCTTTTTTCCTGACATAAGGTACACTCTGAAACCCGATAACTGAAACCTGATACCTGATACCTAATACCTGACAAGGGGGAGCGGCTCTCTGTCCCTTTTATCGTTCCTTGGTCACTTCCCGCCGATTTACGTAGGTTTGTACAGGTTGCAAGGCTTTGAAGCCTGCCACTTCTGAAAGGGTGTAAAGCGGACGGTTTTTCACTTCTTCGTAAATCCGCCCAATGTATTCGCCGAGGATGCCGATGCTGAAAAGCTGCACGGCTCCTAGAAAAAAGACGGCAGCAGCCACGATCGCGTGTCCAGTGATGGGCGACTCTGGATGAAACAACCGCCAGTAAAGGACTAAAAATGCCATGACCAACGACATAACGGCTGAGAAAAAACCCAGGTAGGTAGAAAGGCGCAAAGGCACTGTGGAGAAGGAGACAAGCCCATTAGTGGCGAGAGCAAGCGATTTGCGAAAGGTATATTTCACGGTTCCGGCGTAACGGGGGTCACGTTCAAACAGTACGGCAGTTTGACGGAAGCCAATCCACGATCGCAGTCCTCGAATGTACCGATTGCGCTCTGGCATAGCGTTTAGCACATCGACGACTTGACGATCGAGCAGACAAAAATCACCGGTATCAGTCGGAATCTCCACATCTGCCAATTGTTTGAGGATGCGATAGAACCCGTAGGCAGTCAGCCGCTTAAACCAGCTTTCACGGCGGCGTTGGATGCGTTGCGCGTAGACTACATCAAACCCCTGTTTCCACTGGTCAACCATGCTCGGAATCAGTTCAGGGGGATCTTGCAAATCTGCATCTAAGATGATAGCGACCTGTCCACGGGAAAAATTTAATCCGGCAGTGACAGCCGTTTGATGCCCAAAGTTACGGGCAAGGCTAATGTAGCAAACGCGCGGGTCTTGGTCGTGCAGGTCGCGCATCATGGCTAAAGAGCGATCGCGACTACCATCGTTGATCAAAATTAGTTCAACGGCTCCATCCATTTGATCCATCACCGCTTGGAGGCGACGATAAAGTTCTGGCAGCGTTTCTTCTTCGTTGTAAATCGGGACAATAAAAGAATATTTGAAGGACATAGATATAAAAAATAGGTAAAAAATTACCGATTCGGACAGATTTTATGTGGGAATCAAATCCTGTGAGGGCGCAGCATACCCTGCGGGAAGCAAGCTATGGGTAAGGATTTTCGAGTTACGTCAAGGTTTTTTACGAAATGCTACGCCCCTACCAATTCTCGCTCTGCTTACCTGCCCAACTTGTTGGGAATTCCCTCACATCCCCCTGGAATGGTGTCTCGTGTTTTAGAGCCGCCCCAAGCACAGCAATAGTGGCGCTGCTCTTCAGATAGCTGCATTGCATCGGTAAAGTCTGCGTTTTCAATCACGGCTCCAGTGTGTTTTCCCGTTCGATAATTGGGCGGTTCCAACCGGCTTCGAGGACTAGCATCTTCGGCTTTACCATGAAAAAGCCGGGTGCCGTTCAGGTCGGCTCCGCAGAGCTTGGCATCGCAGAGAATGGTGCGGCAAAGGTTAGTTTTGACTAAATCGCAAAAGCTGAGGTCGGCACGGATCAGATTTGCTTCACTTAAATCAGTCCACCGTAGGTCGGTCGCGGCTAAATTTGCCCCTGCTAACATTACGCCTAAATCAATCACCCGAATGCCGCTGACCAAATCTTCTTGATAGCCACCCGATCCATCTAAAATGGCGCGACCTAGGCGACGATCGCGCCGCAGCGGAGTCAGCAACCGCGCCCGACTCAGAAAGCGAATAATTTTGGCTTTGCCGCCTGCATCCACACTGCTGAGGATTGCCGCCGTTCGCCCTTCAGCGATCGCCCGCTCTTGGGGCCAATCCTCCAGCAGTCCTTCATCGTCTAGCACCAGTTCTGAAACGCCCTGGAAGTAGCTATCAATCGTTTGCTGCTGAGTAATTAAGTTTTGCTGAATCGTTAAATCACGCGAGATGATATATTGCCGCCACGCAATGTAAACCGCGAGAATGGCAATCAAAATCTGCCCAACTGCGCCCAACACTTCACCCGTTGCCCCCACCGCATCCCAGCCGATCGCCGCTAGGGACGCGCCCAAACGGTTAAAAAAGCCACTAAATTTGAGCAAACCCAGCAGCGCAATCCCACCAAACACACTGCCAAATAAAATGGCGCGTTCTTGCTCAGGAATAATCTCTAGAAATACACGGCGTACTGGATTCCAGAGAATTTGCAGAGAAATTGCTAAGGCAACCAACGAACCAGACAGCCCCAGCCAAACATTATCAAGCAGCAGCCCGACCACCATAATGGCGATCGCTAAAAACAAAATCAGAATTTTTGAAGTTTGGTTGCCGCCATCAGAAGTGTTGGAAGAAAAGGGGCGATCGAATATTCGCTTTGTTTCTCTAGCACCATTGCGGCTAAATCCATTTCCAATCCCCTTTGCTGGCTCCAAGGTTGGCTGCGTTACTCGGTCTGCATGGGTTGCCAGGGAACGATTCTCAGTCAACTGAAAATCAGCAAGCGAATTAAGTTGGGGGCTAGCAGCAGGTGTATCGGATTTGGACAAATTTGGATCAAGGGTCATGTCTAGCGTCGCATCAACGACTGAATATCTGCCCTATACTACCGCAGTCGTTCAAATCAGCGGAACATACTGCTGACTGAGCTATCTTCATGAATTCGCCAAATCGCTTCTCCAAGCAAATTGGCAACCGACAGAACTGTTAATTGAGGAAAGCGGTGCTGCTCAGCAATGGGAATGGTGTTGGTCACAATCACTTCCTCAAAAATTCCGCTCGATAAACGCTCGATCGCTGGAGGAGAAAACACCGGATGGGTAACGCAGGCATACACTTGACGTGCCCCTTCTTTTTTCAGTAAACGTGCTCCTTCGGTAATGGTGCCAGCCGTGTCAATCATGTCATCGACCAGCACGGCTGTTTTACCGCGCACATCGCCAATCACGTTCATCACTTCAGCCACATTGTGAGCTTGGCGGCGCTTGTCAATAATTGCCAGCGGGGCATCCCCCAGCTTTTTGGCAAAGGCTCTTGCCCGTGCGACACCGCCCACATCCGGCGAGACCACCACAATATCGGATAACTGTTTGCTATGCAGATAGTCGAGCAATACCGGGGAGCCATAAACGTGATCCATAGGGATATCAAAATATCCTTGAATTTGAGCGGAGTGCAGATCCATTGCGAGGATTCGACTGGCTCCTGCCTTGGTAATCAGGTTAGCGACGAGTTTTGCGGTAATAGATTCTCGCCCAGCAGTTTTGCGATCGGCTCTCGCATAGCCATAATAAGGAATCACCGCGGTCACTTGCCGTGCAGATGCACGCCGACAGGCATCAATCATGGTCAGCAGTTCCATGAGATGGTCGTTGACAGGGCGACAGGTTGGCTGTAAAAGATACACATCGCAACCCCGAATCGATTCCTGGATTTGAATGTACAGTTCGCCATCTGCAAACTGTTTGCGTACCATGGGTCCTAAATCGATCCCAAGGTAGCGTGAAACTTCGTGGGAAAGTTCCATGTTTGCCGAACCAGACAGCAATCTCAGGCGATTATTGTCGTTAAACGATGGCAAGGTGAGTTGAGGAGTCGGCAATGTGGAGCGAGTCACGGCATACCATTGAGCGCAATCATGGAAATCTTATCACTAGCTTTAATATTCATCTCCAGCAGTTTCCCGGAAAGATGTTGCTAAATTAGCTCTATCGCCTGCAACAACAGCATAAATAATGCTAATTATTGGGCGATCGCTGATAATATCCTGTGATTTTAGCGTGAAGTTCAATCCAGTAGCGCACCGAATTACAGTAGTCTGTGCAGGTCTCACTGCATATAAAATCGTTCTATCAGCTAAACGTAACCGTGTGAACGCAGCAATTTGCGATCGCAATCACCGAAAGAGGCACCACACAATGGGTTTAAAAGAGCGCATCGGCGACGATATCAAATCAGCCATGAAAGCCCAAGACAAGATCCGGCTGGAAACAGTTCGCAACATTAAAAAAGTGATTTTGGAAAAAGAGTCCGCTATTCGCCCCACAGGGCAAGAAAGCCTGACCTCAGAACAAGAAATCGAGATTGTGGTGCAGCTTGCCAAACAGCGTCGAGACTCGATCGTCCAATATCAGCAAGCAGGGCGCACCGACCTTGCCGATCAAGAAGCTCAGGAATTGACCATTTTGGAAGAGTATCTACCCAAACAACTCTCTGACGAGGAAATTAATCAGGTAATTGAGGATATTATTTCTCAATCTGGGGCAACCTCCGCCAAAGATATGGGCAAAGTCATGGGAGCCGCCATGCAGCAGCTCAAAGGTAAAGCCGATGGCAAAAAAGTCCAAGAAATGGTGAAAGCTAGACTAGGAGGGTAGGTGTGAATGGCGAATGCAGAACGGCGAATGACGAGTGGGGAATGCAAACTTCTACTTTTTAGGCTCCACACATCGCTCATCGCCTTACTAGGCATTCAAAAAACTCCTTTGCAATTTGCCCTTCGTAATTGCCACATAGCCCTATCGCAATTCATCCCTCATAATTCGTCATTTCCTTTCGCAATTCGCCCTTCGTAATTCGTCATTCCTATGCGCCCGTCTCTGCCTGTTGGAACTATCTTGCAAAATCGCTACCGCGTTCTCAGTATTCTGGGTCAGGGCGGGTTTGGTCGCACCTATTTGGCAGAAGACCAAGGACGATTTAATGAACGTTGTGCCCTGAAGGAATTGACTCCTGCCCAAGGAGGAGACTATGCGCTGGACAAGTCTAAGGAATTGTTTCAGCGGGAAGCTCAGATTTTGTATCAGATTCAGCATCCGCAAATTCCGCAATTTCGGGCGACGTTTGAGCAAGATCAACGCTTGTTCTTGGTGCAGGATTATGTGGAAGGGCAAACCTATCGGGCATTGCTGGATCAGCGAAGAGCGCAGGGGCTGGCGTTTTCTGAAGGGGAAGCGTTGCAATTTATGCGGCAGTTGTTGCCGGTGATGGCGCACATTCACAGTAAAGGTGTGATTCATCGCGACATTGCACCTGACAACGTGATTTTGCGGCAGCAAGATAGCAAACCTGTATTAATCGATTTTGGTGTGGTAAAGGAACTGGCAACCCGCTTTCAAACGATGACGACGGGTGTTGTGCAACCCACTACAGTCGGCAAACCGGGCTATGCCCCGATCGAGCAAATGCAAACGGGAAAGGCGTATCCCAGTAGCGATCTCTATTCTCTGGCGGTGACGGCGGTTGTGTTGCTTACGGGAAGAGAGCCTCAAGAGTTATTTGATGATTCCACAATGACTTGGTATTGGCAGCGCTGGGTGACCGTGAATCCGGGGTTTGCCCAAGTGCTGAATCGGATGCTGAGCTATCGTCCGGGCGATCGCTATCAATCGGTCAGCGAAGTCGTTCAAGCATTGCAGACGGCATTTAATCCGGTGGCTCCAGTTCAACAGCCATCGGTGCAGATGCCCGTGCAGCCACCGCCAAAAGCAGTATATCCCCCCGAAGCGCCT
>Ga0163155_10000492_pt1 | contig 48741 bp, 44 predicted proteins | sample OliLakLV19SP4G1_FD_148611 | JGI IMG/M metagenome (GOLD analysis project Ga0163155, IMG submission 148611) | Freshwater microbial mat bacterial communities from Lake Vanda, McMurdo Dry Valleys, Antarctica - Oligotrophic Lake LV.19.SP4.G1 | ecosystem: Environmental > Aquatic > Freshwater > Lake >... | reverse complement strand
ATGTCGAGACGCTCGAGGAGAAGAATGAGCCGTGCGAGCGTCGCTTCGTCAAAGCCCTGCGGGACCGCGATGCGCCGGCCGCGGCGCAGCTCGACGACCGGCGCGGCAGCGCCGGATGCGCTGGCCGATGATGAAGATGATCATGATCACCATCGACGACCGCTTCGACAAAGGCGAGCTGCCGACGTGCGGTCAGAGCGATTTCACGCAGGCGACGCTTCCAGGCGTGGAACGAGGAGACGGCGATGCCGCGCTGCACGCAGAAGCGGTGTACGGTGAGGCCCGAGGACGCGAAGTTGTCGATGAGGACGGTCCAGCGGTCTTGATGTGATTTCATGCCGCGAGTGTGGCGGCGGGGAAATCAGGATGGAAGATGGCTTTGGTGGAGCGGACACGGAACACCGTCACAGCGGCACCGCGCTGATGAGGCCCGCGGACGTGGATCACGGACGGGCCGAAGCGGTGCAGTCGCGGCGCGCGATCACGCTCGACGCGGCGTACATGTGTCACCCGGAACGCTTTGTCCGCAAGGCTCTGGCTCCGATTCCGCTTCCGTTAGCCGTCTGGATCAACAAGCCGACGACGGCTGTCACCGTCGTCGCTCAGTAATCTTTCTTCGTTGGGTGTCTCAGAATTGTTGACAACTACCACTTACGCCGGGCGCCGCTCATCGAGTCCTTTGTCGCCAGCTTTCTAGATTCAGTCGCGACTGTAATCCGCGGCGGTGTGCGTCAGTCATACGTGGTGCGCAGAGAGGATCTCAGCGTTGTTCGTGGAAGGGTGCATGCCGCAAGGCAGTGGACGCGACTTGCCAGTCGGTCGGATGTCGTCGCATGCCAGTTCGATGAGTTGTCGATCGACAATATCTGGAATCAGATGCTGAAGCTTGGTCTGCGAACCGTGCGACCTTGGATCACGAGTATCCATCTGCAGGCCCGGTGGTCGGAACTCATGAGCGTTTTTGAATGTGTTAGCAACATCGAGCCATACCGAACGATGTGGAGGCGCTTGGTTTTCGACCGGCATGCTGAGCGATATCGCGACGCCATTGTTTGGGTACGACGGCTGGTCGAGCTCTTGGTCCCAAGCCTGCGCGGCGGCTTGGATGACGCGCCATCGTTGTTGTTCGACATGAACGTCCTCTTCGAATCAGTGGTGGCGCGCGTGGTCAAGCGCCGAATGTCGCGGCGCGATGGCATTGAAGCGTCCGTTCAAGAACGGGGAACTCATTTGACGCGAACCGCCGGGCCCGGCTCAAGGCGAATGATCGAGCTACGTCCCGATCTGGTGGTTCGCGAGTCCAAGCGTGTGCGCACCATCATTGACGCGAAATGGAAGCGAGTCGATACCACGCGAGACGGAATGCCGAGTCGTTCAAACGCCGACATGTACCAACTGCTCGCTTACGCCACAGCGTTCGGATGCGACGAAGTCGTGCTCACCTGTCCCTGGCACGGAGGACTCGGCGCAAACCCGTCCGCAAACTTCGAGTTCAACACACGGCGATCTGGCTCTCCGATCGCCCGCGTCTGCTTCCTCAACGTCTTCAGTGATCGACTCGACCTCGTGGGTGGCGATCCACCATTCCTCTCGCGCTCGGAAATTGAGTGACGTGCCGAATAGCCTTGCGTGATTCGTGCGCTGCGTTGCGTCGAGCTGAGCGCTTCTCGCTTCACGCCAAGACGCGCACGAATTGTGCAAGCCTACTTAGCGCTTGCGTCGCCGCTCAGCCGAGGCAAGGTTGCAGCCTCAATGTTCCCGAGCGCGCGGCACCTTGACGCCGATCGCGTAGTCGGCCGCGCAGAGATAGATCTGCACGTCGAGCGGCATGCGCTCGAAAAGCGATTCGCCGATCAGCTGCCGGACGCTGTCGGCACCCCTGCGCACGAGGTCATAGCGAGTCCGGATCAGCGGCGCGATGGGGTTGTCGCTGTCGAAGGGGCTCACGTCTTCGTGCTCGCGCATGTACGCATCGCGAAGCGGGCCGCGCCGGGCGATTTGCTCTGGCGATTGCCACTGATCCAGCGCGACGACAGTGCGGTGCTGGACGTCGGATTGCGTTAGGGCATACGCGGCGCGGAGTGCACCCAACTCGCGCAACTGCTCTTCCGTCATCAACCCGGCCGAGCGCGATGATTGCAGTTCGTCATACGCCCACTCCAGCGGAGTCGGGGTAAACACCGTCGGATACTTCTCGCGATTGAACGCCGCGAAGAGCCGCTCGCGATTGTCCGGTGTGAGAAGCGCTGCGAACGTGGCGATCGCGCGCTCATTGAGAACGGGAACCGTTCGCCCAAGCCGAGCCCAGTCGCGATTGGCTTCCGCCGACAGCTCCGCTTCTCGCGCCGTTTGGGGCTTGACCTGCGCCTGCGCATTGGCGTGCATCGCTTGAGTGATCACTTCCACGCTGTCTTCATAGGCAACGAGCGCGTCGTTCAACTCTGTCAGATAGCCGACGACGGACTCGTCGAGCGCCGACCGCTCGTTGTCACTGAGCGGCAATGGCCCGAGAAGCTGCGCCAAGTCCATCGTCGAACCTTCGCGCCAGCGGGCGCGGATCTGCGGGAGATCGCGGGCGCGCCGCGATGCTCGACTTTGTTCGAGCCATCGCTTTACTTCGGCGGGCTCGAGGAGTGCCGTGACGTCTGCATCGAACTGGCGCTCCAGCAGTTGACGCGTCTTCGCCCAGCGGGCGTACGCATCGAACGCGCCAAAGTCATTCCCGAAGGCCATCCAAGGATTGACGCCGGGATTGGCTGCGGCAAACCTGCGCTCTGCGTCTCTGAAGCGTTCTTGGTCTACGTCGCATTGCTTATGTTCCGTTTCGTACACCGCGACAGAGTCGTCATGTAACCACCGAATTGCGGCTTGTGTCGACGGAGAGAGTGGCGCGATGCGCTCATCGAGCGCCGGTCGGCTCACGAAGGGAAGAACGATAGTCGCGAACTCCGTCATTATGACATCCGCGGGCGCTGGAACGGTCGCGTCGGTCGCGTCCTCCGCATCGTCTGCATTGAGCGGAGCGCTGGCCGCTTGCGCATCAGGCTCGATCGCGCGACCCATGATCCGGTCAATGGCTTTGGTAAACGCGCCCGCTTCGCCGTACCACCGTTGCAGCGCTTCGTTGAAGGGATCGGTGGTTCTTGCGATCGCTTCGCGAACCGTCGCGGTGAGGTCCGTCAGTTCCTTCCTCCTCGTCACCGCGTATGCCCATTCGCGATACTCGAGCTCACGATGAGATGGCTTGAGCATTCGGTCGTACAGCGACGCGAGCTTCGCAATCGCCTTGGTCGTGGCGCGATCGAAGTTGACCTGCACGTCCCGCAAGCTCGCCCGTTGTTCGGCGGTCAAGTCAGCAGATGCGGCCGCACCGCGGATCAAAGGATCGACAGCTCCAGCTTCCGCGAAAACGAACGGAAAAAGCGTGCGATCGGCTGCGGTGCGGAGCGCGACGAACGTCTCTTCCGCGAGCAACGTTTGCAACTGCGCCAGCGACTTCCGACAGGCGGCGCGGATGGCCGGATACTCGGCATCGAGACGCACATAAAACTGCGCGATCGGCTCGAGCTTCAGTGGATCGGGAATGTCTGCGCCGCGCGCGTCAAGAATAATCTTCTGGAGCGACTCGAAATCACGCCTGAATGTGTATTGGGCGAAGTCGAGGCGGCGCAAGCAGGGATCAAGCTCTCGGTTGTACTGCTCCAAGACCTCTGCGACCTCCGGACGCACGGAAGCAGCGGAGTCGATCGTGCGAAGACGCTCGGAGAGATCGGGGACGCGACCGAACTCAGGTGACGACGACTGATGCTTCACCATGCCGACGCGAAGATGCGCGCGGCGTAACGAGTCGATGGTTGATTGTTCGGAGCGCGACAACGACCGCATGCGGTCGAACAAGGCGTCGGAAGCATCACGAGCCCCGACTTGCCAGCGAAGCTCGATCGAGCGGTCGTGGTGCGCGAGGTCCGAGCCAATGTCCGTGTTGTTAGCCAGTTCACCTTGCGCGTACATCCACTCAAGCGAGCGACTCTTCGCCAAGAGTGCGCTCTTGAACTGCCGGCGGTAGTCGTCGAAGAGCGCAGCGCTCACCTCGTCTCCGACACCGTTGCCCGCGAGCATGGCCGCCGCTTCGCGAAGCGTGCTTCTTCGAACGATGAGATCGGCCTCGGGAATGGACTGGCGCGCGGTGGCGGTGCTCGACGCGACTGTCGCGGCGACGGCACCGACGATCGCAAGTAACGCGAAGTGAGAACATCGCTTGGAGGGAGGTCTTGTCAACGCGACAATCTTTTATCAGCTATCGACGATTGGACGTCGACGGACGAAGGAACGGGCGCCGCTATGCCGCGCCTTCGTTACGCTCCGCCGCTTCTTGTTCTCTCCCGGACCTCCAGCGGACAGCGCTCAAGAAGCTGCTGTACCTCGACGCCGCCAAATCGGTTTACGACCTCCGCAGCCCGCCAAGAAATGGTCTTGGAGCGTACTGGGGAACACGAGCTTGAGTCGCTCGGACTTCAACCGTGGTCAGCCCACGCTACGCTAGGCCACCACATGGTGCTCCATTCGTCGCGGTGCGGTGCATGCGCCATCGCAGGCCACGCGACCGACGCGATCGTCTCGATGGCGCTTGCAAAGTCGAACTGCTGTGCCGCAGCAGACCGCGCTAGAAATCCCTTCCATTGCACGTTCTTGGTCCGATCGGCAGCGTCGTCGGCAGCGCCGTGCCCCGGCGGTCAAAGGTGGCCCGGATAGCGCGGGAAAGCACCGCGCCGTCGAACTCGAAGATCCGCGAGAGGACGACGAGGTCGAAATAGTCCTTCATCCTGCTGTTCGCAAGTCCGCGCCCTGAGCGTCGGCGATGCGCTTCAATCGCACGCGCGCCGATGCGGCGATATTCGTGAGTGGCTTCGTCACACCAGCGCCTCGACGTATGGCCTTATGACCGACGTCACACGATCCGCTTGCGCCGCCTTGAGCAGCGCATCAACCGAGCCAGCCCGCGTCCGCAGATATTCTCGCAGCGCTTCGAGCGCGACATCCAATCCAATATGACTCCGGTATCGGAAGCAGTCGGCGACGGTCTTGGCGGGTTCGTGATACGGACGGCGACGCCGTCCATTGACTTTGTTGTGACGCCGTGGCTGAGCGAGATGCCGCTGGCACGAACAACATGGAGCTTCGGCCGCTTGCCGCTCGGGGCGCGGTCCTTGCGGTCGATGAGCAGCCAGACCTCGTGCGGGAGCTGCGTCGTGAGTCCGTGCACCTGCAGCGCACTGAGAAGGCAGAGTGTGCTTTCGGGATGCCGCTTCGCCACCTCCGCCAGTGTGGCCTGCTCGGTCAGATTCGCATCGGCGACGCGGTAGAGGCCGCGGGCGACACGCTCGATCGCGCCACGGTCGGCGAGCCGTCGAAGGTAGGTCCGCGGGATTCCCTTCCGATCGAGATCGCGAGTCCGAAGCGGGCCGGCCTTCGCGAGCTTGAGCACAACACTGACCTTGGACGGGACCTTCTTCGCCATAAGATCCTAAATGTCGGCTATTCCGCGGTTCGACCGACGAAAAGTATCATGAGTCGCGAAGAGAAGCTAGGTGAGGGCGGTTCACTCGGATCCATCTAGGGGGACGCCGATTCCGTAGACGCTCGCCGCGCTATCGCAGGTAGATGCCGCAGTAGATCTTGGCGCCTGCCGGTTCCGGAAACTCGAAAAGCTGCAGTTGCACGGTGCCGCCTTCCCTTGTCCACTTCGTGCAGACGCCCGCATAGGGCTCGGGCATCCGGCCCACGATGAGTCCGTCCGCTGTCGCGACGTACAGGGTCGGGTCGACGTCAATTGTCCCCGTGTAGAGTGGCTCGCCGTGCCCCATCTGCGCAACGGCCTCGTCCGCCTCTTCGCTGTTGACCCGTTCACATCGAGTGCGAGGGGTGAGCTCGGCTGATGCCGCATCACGAAGCAGTTCGATTGCGGCGCTGCCGTGTGCTCCCGACGATCGGTTCGTAGCGGTCCCAGTCCGCGAACCTCCCTGGTCCGCGCGAACGCATGGAAGGGCGATGAGCGGCACGGGCGCGCCGCCGTCAGCAAGGATCTCCGTTACTCTCGCCGAGTAGAACCAGCCGGTGCCAATGTGATGCGCGACAGCGCTGGAGATTCGCTTCGGAACGTAGCCGAACATTCGGCCGTCGGCGGTATTGACTTGGACGGCGTTGGGGTCGAATGGGTTGCGGGGCTCGGGTACGAGTCGCACGCTCATTCCGGTCGTCACGAAGCGCGCAACGATCTGGTCTCGCCCCTCGTACTGAGCGCCCGCGACCTGGAACTCGAAGTCAACTTCAGTCCAACCCGGTTCCTCGGGACGTGGAGCCTTGCTCTGCGGCCCACGAGTTCGGACACGTTCCGCCTCCTCTCGTTTCGACTCCACGCCACGGCGGGCGTTCTTCGCGGCCTTCCTCGTGTCTGGAGGTAGCACGCGCTCGATTGCTTACAGCAGATCCCGCTGCTCGTCCGCGCTCACGACGCCGTCCGCGATGATTCGGCTCAGCGTCTCCGAGAGGAACGCAACTCCCTCGATGTCTGCGTCCCGATTCTCCCGCAGCCAGTCACGAAGCGCGAGGATCTCCGCTTTGGTGAGCGCTCCGTCAGCCGTCATGCCTTTGCAGAGTGTGAACAGCTCTGCGCCGATGCCTCCTTGAAGCTGCTTCTTGGAGAGCGAAAGTCGCCTACTCGGACGTGGTTTCACTGCCATGACGGTTGTTCCTTTGCAGGTCTTGTCACCACTTCGATGAAGTCCATCGAGCGTTCGCTGGCGCGGAACCGAGTCGTCAAGCGCCGCCCACTCTTCGATCCGCCGCAGTGCGAGGTCTCCGCACTCACCGACGCCTACTCCGGCGGCACGTACAGCCCGACGAGACTTGAGCTTGGTACCACCTCAACATCGAGATCTCCCCCGCGCGAGTAACCTCGTCCGTTGTCGCCGTTCGCGAGGTACTGAAGCGTAGCGTCGGACCTGCGAAGGAGATCGACGAGGGCACCTTCGAGTGCGAGGCAATCCTCCTTTGGAGCGGGCGGCGCCATGAGAATGCGATACCGGAATTCGAGCATCTTCAACTCGCGAGTATGTTGCCCGTCCGGCCGTGACGGCAGGAGTCGGCGCTTACCAGTGAGGAACGCGTCTAAGTCAACAGGACTGCAGTACCGAGATACTCGCCCGTCCTTGAGTTCTTGCCAGAGTCGACCCTCGAACCCCGCCGCCGTCTCGCTGGCGAAGTGGCCGCGAGTCGTCGCCGAAATGGCCGTAGACCCTCGCCGCGAGCGAGTCGAATCCCTTGCGAATGTCGCAGTGCCGTCGGCGAGGTCGATCCTGACAGCGGCGGGAAGGGCGAGCATCGCGGCACGACCTACACGACGAGCGCGTCGCCCGCGGCCTCTATCGCGTCGCCGATTCTCACGGACTCCGCAAGACCTCTATGTCGTGGGTCGTCGCGAGCGGTGCGAGCGCGCGAACTGCGCAGGAGTTGGCCCGCCACTCGACACCGACCCTGACGATCGGACGCTACTCGCACACGCGGATGAGTGAGATGACGGCGGCGCTTGGCGGCGTGCCTGGTCTCGCGCCGACCTCTGTAGTTCAACTTGCTGGAGGACCCCCAACGTCAGCTCAGACGTCAGTAGCAACGTCAGCAGTCGCCGCTCCGGACGACGCGAACGCAGTCGAGCCAGTGCGAGTCGATGATGATCCGAACACAATCAACAAGCCGCCCAACTCGTCGCGTCGCAAGGCTTTGGGCGGCATGGTGTGTCACCATGCGACGCTCCGCGGCAATGCCCCACTCGCTGACCGAAGCTAGAGAAACGCTACTCGTGGATCGCCCTTATGAGATGCACAAGAATCGCGTCTGCTCCGCGAATCCTTTCATAACTCACATCTTTGGCCTGTGATCCGGCAACCGATGGCCCCCCCCACTTTCCAGCACGAGCTGGCTTTGCCGATACACGCGAACCACTGATGCCACGGCTAACATCGCGCGCGGGATGGGTGTGTCCGCAATGGGATTTATGACGAGAGCGATCGAACGAAGTTGCTTGAGTCGGCGATCCCGCCGCGCGTCGATTCCGGTCATCACGGCGGCAACGCTTCGTCGTCGAGCGCACGATCGAAGCCGTAGAGACGCGTGGTCATTCCAGCTTGCGCCGGCGACTCGCGCATAAAACGAAGGCGATAGACGCGCGGAACTGCCCATGCATCGCGAACTGCCGAGCGCGCTGGCATGGTTTCGCGAAGTGTCGGCGCTGCGTTCGGCAAGAATGCGAAGTCGAGCGCGTCGGCCCACCCGCCTTCCGGCGCTGCGCACCAAGCAGCTAGGCCGCCGAAAACACTCCAACTGCTTCGTTCGGCTCTGCTCCACTTGTCACCGCCCGAGCCCGGTGCGCGAAATGCGAACGTTCCGCTGACCATCAAGCCGGGCCGCGCACACGGGCCGAGTGAGACCCACGATCGCGTTCCCGGCCGAGATGGAGCGGACGTGAATCCGACCATGGCTGGTTCGCTGCCTGATATGAACGGATCCAGCGCGCGATCCGTGGTTCGGTCAACGCTCTCGGGACGCGATCCATCGACGGGGAGCACTTCAACCACGAACCGTTCGTGACGATTCTCAACCGGAAACACCTCGGTCGTTCCAGACCAGCTCGAGGCCAGCAAACTCACCTGCCAGTGCAATTCGATCAAGAGCGGTCCGACCAGTGGCGCGAGAAGGCCGGGCACCTCGACCCTCGACTGCGGCGTCAACGGTGCCTTCAAGACCGAAGTGCCGTTGATGAGCACGGTGATGGCTGCAATCTCGCGTCCCCCGTCGGACGGTGGCGCGATGATCGCGATGGGAATCTCGCTGCCGCCGCGCACGCGCTTGGGCACGACAGCGACACTCGGTTCGACAATCCGGTTGAATAGTCGAATCGCATCCTCACGATCGAACAAGCCAGATGACACGAGCATTCCCGTAAGAGCGAGCAGACCTTCCTTCCGGCGCGGACGATCAAGTTCCGCATCTCCGCCTAACACAACGTCGATGTCGACGTGGCGGAGCCATTCAGCCACCATTTCGCGATTCGCCGCGGCATTCACCACTCGGCCTCTCGTATCGCGCAGATCGCACCAGCGACGCAGCGCAGTGATACCGTCTGCTCCTTCGTCTCCCGGACGACCGACCTGCGCGATCGCTTCCTCTACGGCAAGGCGCTCGTGGCGCCGTGAGATCGCTGCGTCGAATCTGGGAATTGCGAACCAGAGCGCGACGGCGCCGACGCCCAGGACACACACGAAGGTCACCGCTACGCCGAAGAGGCGCCCAGCTGACCGGCGCTCATAGTTGACGAGACGAACCGATCGCGCCGTTGTGAGATCCGCGCCGCACTCGGAGCATCGCCCAGGTATCGCTTTGCCAGCACCGCGCGCGGTGGCTCGGCATCGAGCGCATTCAGCAGTCAGCGACAGCCGCCGGTGTGCGACACGGCGCGCGACGAGCGCTGCGACGGCGGTCACCACGCCGACCGTCAGTGCAATCGCGAGCGCCTTCGCCTCGAAGAGCGAGTCGTCAGGCACGACAGCGACGACGCTTTGCACGGACATAGTCGGCGTCATCGTTGAGGTGCCTCAGTCGCGCCGACTTCATCATCGCCACTCACAAATGGAACGACGATTTCGAGCGGGCCGCCGCTGGCGATCAGTTGCCACTCTTCGATCGGGGCGGTCTCCGCGCGAGAGTGTCCGACGAGCGAGATGGGACTTGGAGTCGCCCAACCGCCGACGCACCGCAAGCGAATCTCATGTTTACCTGCCGCGAGATTCGCCGGAGGATCAAACTCGATGTGCATATTGAAGGTAATGAACGCCGTCGTACCTGACGGAAAATACGGAGAAACTCCGCGATGCAACCCGATCGGCGCACCGTCGAGCGTCGCGCTATCGAGTCGAAGGAAATAGTCGTAGCCGACCAACATCGGAGAAGCCCGCGTAATTGCCAACGCAACGCGCTGACCGGGTCGGACGGGAAGCGGGACTGAAATCAAGTTCGCCACCATCGACGCAAGCGCCGCGTTGCGCGCCGGGCTGATGGCCGGAGCGGCGAGCGCCAAGTGGCCGAGCATTTGTTCATTCTGGAACGAGCGCGACCTCACCGGTGGGGCTCCCGCGAACTGTCCGAGGATTTCTTCGGCTTCGTCTTCGCGCAGCGCGTTGCGCGACATGCGCCGCCACAGCGATTCCGCAGCCCAATCATCGCCACGTTCCAATCCGTACATGAGTACCGAGGTCGGCAACGCGTCCGACCATCCGCGCTTCGTCGTCCGCATCCACGCACCAACGATCACGATCGCAATCGAGAGCGCGATAAGAAGCGCGCCGTTCACGACCGCCCAGCGACGTCGAACGCGCCCGCGCGATCGAATCGCGCGCGGCGCCGCGAGGTCTGCCCCGCAGTCGCAACGACGGGGATCGCGCCAGACGAAGGGAGCTGCATCTCGCCGACACTTCGCGCACATCGCTCGTGTTAGGTCCTGTCGGCCCACGATTGCAATGAGCAGAACGATCGCGCCGACGAATCCGGTGGCGATGACGACGTAAAGCTCGGCAGGCGGCACGTGCGAAATGCTACCGCGCGTGGAGAGTCGGTGTCGCCTCAATCTCTTTCAGCGTTGCATGCCGTTTTAGACTTCGTCCTCCTATCGACGTCGTGTGTCCATCGTCACGGTGCAGCCGGTTGTACATTCCCGCGCGAACCAGCAATCGCATTTCGGTCGGGTTCGTCGCCGGTTGCTATTCCGCAACGCCTGCCGACCAGACACCACAGCGCCGCGCGCGACGGGAACGGAGGCACCACAATGGCGATGGACAGCGCGAAGACTCCCCTCCTTGCTGAAGCCACCGAAGGTCGGCTGGTCGCGTTCGTCGGTGCGGGCGTGTCGACGATCGCTCCGACGTGCCTTCCCTCGTGATGGGACGTGAATGAGCGCGTGGCGATCGCGCTGGCCGATGCGGTGAAGCCGATCGTTGGCGAAGCTCTGGCGCGGCGCGCTGCCGATGCGATCAACGCGCGTCGGAAGGCGGACCGTTTTCCGCCTGAGTATCAAGCGGAACTCTTGGCGGGGAGCCTGCGATCGAGCCATTTCCGCGTCCTTCAATGCCTCGACACTGATCAGCCCAATGTGGTTCATCGACGATTGGCCCGGCTCGCTGCCGGAGGTCACCTCGCCGCGATCGTTAGCACGAATTTCGATCGCGGACCCGATGCCGCGTTTCGCGAGTCTGGCATTTCGCCGCGCACGTGCTCGCGCCGTGACGACTTCACGGCGCTCGCCCAAGAGCTTGATCACGGCGAGCGGAGTGACGGCAGGTGCCTTCTCCTGAAGCTACACGGATCGGCGGAGGATCCCAACACGCTCATCGACACACTGGCGCAGCGCAAGCGAGGCGTGCAGCGCGACGCGTTGACATGCGTTCTCCATCTGCTTCGCCGCTGTCATTGGATCTTCCTTGGCTGGTCGGGTGGCGACCTCGCGGGCAATGAGAGCTATCTCGGATTGCGAGGCGAGTCGCCGCGGGCACGCGGCTTCACTTGGCTCTGCCGGACGGGCGACACGCCCCGCGCCGAGGTGGTCAGACTCCAGAAGCTCTATGGCGACCGCGGCCAGATCGTGCCGTGCGAATTGCCGAGCTGGCTCACAGAGGCGACCATCGATCTGCTCGGCGGCGAGCCCAGTACACCAGACCAAGTCGATGAAGTTTCGCTCAGGCAACTGGCGCGCGAGAAGGTCGAGTCGTACGCCCGCAGTTGGGCGGCCGACCTCGGCGCCACACAGTGCACGACGTCGCTTGCGAGCCTACTCGTCGCAGTCGGCGAGCCTGGAATTGCGACGACACTTGTCGAGTCCGCGCGTGCGACCATGACGCGGAACGAGCGCGAGAGCAACGACGCGCCCATGCTCGATTGCGAACTCGGATCGCTTTACACCACCGCAGGTCGAGACTCCGAAGCGCTTCAACTATTTGAGCACGCCGCGACTGCGTTCATGGCTGCCGCCGCGCCTCAGCTCTCGGTCGGTGCTCGTTGCAACGCGGGACTTATCTACCTCGCTCGCGGCGATTGGGAGCCAGCGCGCGAAGCGTTCGAGACGGTCCTCGAGTTGGCAACGAAGTCAGGAGACGATGAGCAGCGCGGCATCGCGCTGCACAATCTCGCATTGGTTCATGGCTGTCGCGGCGAATTCGATTTGACTGAACGTTGCTTCGGCGACGAGTTGGAGATCTTGGAGCGACTTGGCGACGAGCCAAGCAAAGCCATCGCCCTCAACGATCTCGGCGAGATGCTGGGCAAGACGTCGCGCTACGACGCCGCGGTCGCGGCGCTGACGGAGGCGCTACGTATCCGCGAGCGCCTCGGCAACGATCGCGGACGCGCGCTCACGTTGGGAAACCTAGCTCAAGTTCAGAGTGGGCGCGGAGACCTTCCGGCCGCAGCCCGCACCTACGACAAGATCATCGCGGTCTTCGCGCGGTTAGGCGACGATCCGAATCGCATCAAGACCGTCGCGAATCAGGCGCAGGTTATGGTCGACATGGGTCGCGCGGCCGGCGCGGTCCCCATGCTGCGCACGGCGATCGCGCAGGCTAAGAAGCTTGGGCGCGATTCCGAACTCGCAATGGTGCTTTCAGGATTAGGTCGCGCGCCGCGCGAATCAAGCCACGCGGCGGAAGCACGCGCGGAATTCGAGCGATCGATAGCGATTTCGACGCGCCTCAGGCGCTCGGCGTTCTCGTGCGCCATCTCGACGAACTTGCGGCGGGCTACGGCAGCCAGGGCCATGCGCAGCCAGCCGCTCAATTTCGGCAAGAGGCAGAACGACTGCGCGAGCGCATTCACGGCCCAAAGATCGTCGAAATCGTCCCGCTCATCCCGAAGCTTCGTCGTCGCAGTTGATCCGCGATGAGTCGCCCGAGCGATTCCCCGAGCGACACCCCGATCGGCGAATAGCAGGATGCAAAGTCTGGGTCTTCAGGCTTTCGTGTGGGCACGAGAATAAGGAAGACTCGTTTTCGGGCGGCTCAGCTCGAGCTCTGGCGCGCTCGTTGCGTCGGTTGGTGTTCCATCGCCCGCCGTCGCCTTCACATCGCCGTTCATCATTGCGGCGGCGATGTGAAGGCGACGGCGGCCTTGGTTTCATTACAGCAGGCGATCAGTTTCGCTGCATTCGACGGCGCGGCTGTGTGGGAGATCGCAGCGGACACCGTCGTCAAGGCGCCCCGATCACGCTGAGGATTGCTCCGCTTCGGCGGGACGCGCCCTGCTCGTCGAGCGCGCGTCGCATCCTGACTCTTTCAAGCGGCAGCGGCCGTACGCAAGATCTACGATCTCCCGTCGGAGCGGAGCAAGCCGGTCTCTGATACTCGGCACGCGCGAACGAAGGCCTTGCGCCGCTACCCACGCGAAAACCTGAAGCGCCAGCGAAGAAGGGGCGCTGTAGAGCTAGGATCTCTTAGCGGCGGGGACACGAACGAACTCACTAAGCCGCCAACTGGACCAGCCGATTTGGAGCGGTGAATTCTGGCGAAGGAAAGTTTGCGACGATCGCGAGCGAGCGTTTCGCTCGCGTCGTCGGAATCTGGATCTGATTCAACGGACACGGTATCGGCGGAACTGGCTCGCACGTCGCCGGTCCCCACGCGGCGAGCAGCGTGGCCAAGTCCGCGCCATCGACTACCGAATCGTGGTTCACGTCGGGCGCGCAAGCCATTCCGAACTGCGTGCCGGGGATCGGGGCCCATTCGGTCGCGCCGCTGTACACCATCGGCCACGACGAGCCGTTGTACATCGCGCTCCAGTAGAAGCGCTTCACCTCAATGGTTCCGTCGCTCCATCCTCGAAAGAGAATCGCATACCCAGACATGCTAGAAGGGTCATTCGTCCCTGTCTGCTGGTCCAGCCAGACGACCTGGCGCGGCAGATCTGCGGGCGGCCCCTTCGCGTCCGATGCAGCGTGAGCAGTCGATTCAAGTCGCGGTCCGGCGACAAAGGCGTGAACGACCACGGCACCGGCGAGCATTACGAGTCCTGTTCCAGTTGAGACGCTTAGCTTCATGGTGAACTCCGTGCGCCCGTTGCGGGCGTGCGGGCAAGCATACCGATGCGACTGCCCGCATCGCTAAGGCGTTTCTTGTGAAAGCCCGCTCGCTGATGCGATCAGACGCGTTGCGGCCGGTCCAAAGGATCGCGCCAATTTGGATACGACAACGCGCGGAATTCAGCCAGAAAAGGACACAAAACGTCGCTGCGCTCGTTGCTTTTTGATTGTCGAGCAGTGCACTGCACTGTTAGAGAATCACCCTCACTGCGTCATGCAGAGCGGCGGCAACGGGGACAGCGACGCACGGTGTCCCCGGTGCGCATGGTGCGCCGCTCGCTGCCGGATCGCTCACGCGCGCTTCGGAAGCCGGGCCTTGCTGGCTGATGGAAGTTGCAGTCAATTGCGAGTTTGTGCGCTCCCTTGCGACTCTCCTTTGTTAACGTCGGCGTTCGACTGGCGTGCGCCGGTCATAAGGAGAGGAGCAAGCATGAACTCGTTTGTAGTGGGCTTCGGCGCAACCGTCTGGATCACAGCGCAAATGTTCGCGGGCGATTGCGGCGAGCAGAAACTCGTGCCTTAGCGCGTCGGATACCAACCCTTCTTCGGAAGGCGAATCGCGATGGGCGGCAACCTGCTCGCGGTCACCGCGCAGAACGACGCCGACGGGATCGGCGCGGTGTACGTCTTCCATCGCGACGGACCGCTCTGGATCGAGGAAGCGAAGCTTGTCCCGTTCGACGGAGTTGACAACGCCGGGTTCGGATACGCGCTCGCGATTGGCGGCGATGATCTGTTCGTCGGCTCAATCAACGACCAAGAGCACGGTTCGGTCTACGTGTTCCATCGGAATCGTGGCGAATGGAACTTGGTAACGAAGTTAGCCCCGGCCGACGTACAGACGAATGACGGCTTAGGAAGCTCCGTCGCCGCTCGACCGGGACTGGTCGCGATCGGCTCGCCCGCCAACGATGCGCGCGGAATCAACGCTGGTGCTGCCTACGTCTTTGAATGGAACGGCGCTGCTTGGATTGAGGCGCAGAAGCTGGTTGCCTCGGATGCGCTGAGCGGCGACATTTTCGGAGCGGCGATCGCGCTCAGCGGTGATGCGCTGGTGCTCGACGCGTACGGCGCGGATCCCCGAGGGGTCGAATCCGGGGCGGCGTACGTCTTCCGGCAGCAAAGCTCGACATGGATCGAAGAGGCGAAACTCGTTCCAACCGACGGTGCCGCTGGGGACTCGTTTGGTTTTCCCGTAGCTGTGCACTCCGACGTGATCGCCGTCGGTGCTGTGAGCGCCGATGACAATGGGATCTCATCTGGCGCGGCGTACGCTTTCAGGCGCGTTGACTCGCGATGGGTCGAAGAGCAGAAGCTTCTCGCAAGCGACGGCGCGATGAACGACGTATTTGGCAATGCCGTGGCTGTGAGTTCCGACGCGATCGTCGTCGGCTCTCCCTTCGACACCAACGAGAATGGCAAGTATGCCGGATCGGCTTACGTGTTCCGTTCCATCGCGGGCGCTTGGGTCGAGGACCGCAAGCTGACTTCTGCCGATGGCGTTCCCGGTCAGGGCCTCGGTGTCTCTCTCGGCATGGAAGGGAACGCGCTTGTGGTGGGAGCGCCGTACGATCCCGCGAAGGGTACGGGCGCTGGTGCCGCCTATGCCTACGACCTTGGCGTCGCATGCACTGCCTCCGACATCAACAGAGACGGACACGTCAACGCAGCCGACCTCTCGATCCTGCTCGGCTTCTGGGGCTCGTGCTCGGGCGCGTGCCTCGGCGACATCGACGGAGACGGCATCGTCGACGCGGCGGATCTCGCGATCTTGCTTGGGAACTGGACAGGATGAGCTGCGCGTAGGTGTTAGCCAGAGACAGCGGCTATCGAGCGCGTTCGGCGATGGACCAGCGGTCGTCCAGTTGAGACATAGCTGCCCCGCGGAAACTGCTGTTCCACGTTGTTAGGTGTAAACGTCAAGGTGTCGGGATGGCGAACTCTCGCGACCATCAATCGCCCTCGTGCGTTGCGCGCGACGCGACGTCGTCGTTCGGCCGCTGAGTTCCGCGACGGCATGGTGTTGATGCCGTCGTCTCCGGAGTACGATCCATCGCGGCAAGTGGGATGCGAGTTACGTGGCGAACAGTAACAATCGAGCACCTATGGAAGAAACCAACGTCGGCACTTGGGCTGAATTCTTGGTTGAGATTGATCGCATCGAAGATGGTCGCCGCGCACAAACGCAACGGGACGGCAGCACGCATGTTTCGGAGATGCTTTACCTTGGTCAGGCGAATGCATCGTGGGAGCTGCAGACCACTCTCGAGCGGCTCGCTCCGAAGGTGAGATCGCTCGAACACTACTTTCGGATCATTCGGAACGTGAAGCCGGAAATCGAGACGTACACAAATCAGCGCTGGGACTTCGCTGAAGACGCTCGTCAACAGTTTGAGAACGAATATCTCGACTGCCGACCCCAAGTGTGGGCGAGCAGGTGTCCGCAGCCCGCGGACTCAGCGTTGGTTACCTGAAATGAGCCATACTGGACTTGAACCAGTGACCTCTTGCGTGTCATGCAAGCGCGCTAGCCAACTGCGCCAATGGCCCGTCTCGTCGCTCTTTGGTGTTCGCGGGCGACGAACGCGGAAGATAGCCGACCCCGGGGGTCGCGGCAAGACGACAGTCCGGTCGCGCGGCTTCGACAGCGCTTCTTCGTTTCGTCGCGAGGGCTAGCAGCCGAAACGAAGAAGCGATGAAGAGCCTATGGAGGTTCATCCTCCGAAGTGCTTGAGGCACCGATCGATCCGAAGTAGGGAACTTGGCTTCCCCAAAATGGCCAAGGTGTCGAAAATCGGCGGGCTGACTGTCCCCCCAGTCACAGCGACGCGGAGCGGCTGCGCAACCTTGCCGAGTTGACCCTCGCACGACGCATCGGCGTAGCCCTTGATCGACGCCTCGATCTCGTGCGGCGTCCACGAAACGACGCTCTCGAGAAGCGGCTTCACCTCGCGCAACCGGTCGAGCCCACGCGGCGTCCCCTCAGCGATCGCCTTCTTCACGTTCTTCGAGTCTTCCCACGCGAGCGAATCGTCGCCGACGACGAGCCAGCGATTGGTGCGATAGAGCTCGTCGAGCGTCTTGCTGCGCTCGTGGCTCGCGCTGGCGAGCATGGCAAACTGCTCGTCCGTGAGGCGACCAAGAAACTCCGGGTGATAGAGCTTCCCGTGCGCGCGGCAGAGCCGTACGAATTCCTCGCGCGGCATCGACGTGATTGCATCACAGTTGAACGACAGGAGCTTCATCCGATCGAATTTCGCTGGCGTCTTCTGCACGCGATCGAGGTTGAAGTGTGACTTGATGTACGCAAGGTCAAATTTCTCAAGATCGTTGCCAGCCGACCAGCCGTTCAGCGCGAGGAAATTCGTCAGCACACTCGGCAGGTAACCTGAGCGCCGAAAATCGTCGACGTTGATTTCGGGCAGCACGATGTCGAGCGCATCGGCGAGGCGATTCGCGACATCGAAGTCGAGCTGCACGTTCTTGTCCTTCATCCAGACATCGAACTGCGCCTGCGCAATCGTGTTCGGCGGCGGCGCTGTCATGCCTTTCGCGGTGACACCAGCGCGGAGCGCCTTATCTTTGTCGCGCTTACTCATCTTCGAACCGTCGGTATTAAAGATGAGCGGCAAGTGGCCGTATGTCGGACGTTTGAACCCGAGCGCATCCTGAAGCACGATGTGCTTCGCAGTATTCGTGAAGTGCTCCTGCGCCCGGAGCACGTGGGTAACCCGCATGAGCTCGTCGTCGACGACAACAGCGAAGTGATAGGTCGGAAATCCGTCGACTTTGCGAATCACGAAGTCGTCGACTTCGCCTTCGGGCAGCGTCACCGTTCCAAGGATCTCGTCATGAATCGTGATCGGTCCGCTCGGAACCTTGCAACGAACGACCGCTGGCGTGCCCGTCTTGAGATGGATGGCGACCTCGTCCTTCGTTAGCTGCAGGGCAGAGCGGTCGTACCGGTACGGCACCTTGGCGGCGATGGAGGCCTTCCGCTTCACATCGAGCGCTTCCGACGTGTCGAACGCGTAGTACGCGTGGCCACCCGCGATGAGTTGGTCAAGGTACCCGTTGTAAATGCCAAGACGCTCCGACTGAAAGTATGGCCCGTGCGGACCGCCGCCGAGCGTTCGGCCGTCGCTGCCGACGTACTCCGGACCTTCGTCCCAGTCGATGCCCAGCCACGCCAGATCCTTCAGGAAACCCACGCTCGCAGCGTCGCTTGAACGCTTCTGGTCGGTGTCCTCGATGCGGAGCGTGAACGTCCCACCCCGCCCCTTTGCGTAGGCCCAGCAGAAGAGTGCGGTGCGGGCCCCGCCGACGTGCAGATGCCCGGAGGGACTCGGCGCGAAGCGTGTGAGGGGGGCCGAAGTTGCCGAGGAACCCGAAACTGGAAGATTCGACGTGCTAGTCATGGAGAGGGCAAGGTATCGTCGGAGCCGTCGGTTGGACTTCTGGAGAGGAGAGTTTGCGCGGTTCTACTGCGTTTCGCTCCCTATTCGCATGAGGCTTTGCGTGCCGTGGGTTCGCAGGCACGCACCTCGGGAAGGTCGACCATCAATGCCCAAGGCGCTGGGGATTCTCTCCGATAGCCACGGCCAACATCTGCGCGTTCGTCGCGCCGTGCAATTGCTCCAAGAACAAGGCGCGACACACTTCGTGCATCTCGGAGATCTCGGCGAGCGCGAGCTCGACGAGCTGGCGGGACTGCCTGTCCGCGTGGTGTTCGGCAACTGTGACGACGAACGAACGCTTGAGCGCTACGCACGATCGCTCGAGATCGAAGTGCTGCACCCAGGCGGATGCTTTGAGTTTGAGGGCAGGCGCATCGGCGTGACGCACGGACATCTGCTCGACGAGCTCGACCGCTTATTCCGCGCTCAGGTCGATTTCCTTTTGCACGGACACACGCACCAGCGTTCGGACGCGACGGTCGACGGCGTGCGCGTGATCAATCCCGGCGCGCTGCACCGCGCGACACCACACACGGCGGCGATCCTCGTACCCTCAACCGGCGTGTGCGAGTCGATTGTCGTGAGCTGATTCCAACTCAGAACGACGTCGAACTCGGCCTGCAACCTCAGCGCTCCGTTTGGCGAACCACCGACACCATGCCGACGATTCTCGTTCTCTTGCATGCCTTCGTGACACTTGCGCTCGTGGGGTTGATCTGGACGATTCAGGTGGTCCACTACCCGCTGTTCGCGCTGGTCGGTACGACAGAGTTCCAGCGCTACGAGCGCGAACACGCGACGCGCATGACGTGGCTGGTCGCGCCGCTCATGCTTCTCGAACTCGGCATCGCGATCGCGCTCGTTGTGGCGCGTCCGCCAAAGGTCGCGCCGTGGCTGACTTGGTCGGGACTCGGGCTCGTCGCCCTCGTGTGGATCATCACCTTTGGCGTCTCGATGCCGTGTCATCAACGACTGTCAGGCGGCTTCGACGTCGCCGCGCATCGACGACTGGTGGCTACCAACTGGTTGCGGACCGGGGCGTGGACGGTGCGGGGATTCCTCGCGATCGCGATTGTCAGGGCTACAGGCTGTTAGCCGTCGCCATGCGCCGAATGTGAAGCGATCCTCGGCTGAGGACCGATCGCAAGAACGAGTGAGCGGCGCGACGGGGTCGCCGGGCTCCCGGTAGTGTGATCGGTCGATGTTCGTCGCCCAGGCCCATTCCTTCGTCCAGCAGGCTCGGCTCGCGATCACGCTGGCCTGGGTCGCTGGCTACACCAACATCTTGACTGTCATCACCTGCGGGACCGCGACCTCGCATGTGTCCGGCACAACGTCAAACCTGGGGCGCGAAGTCGCGGAAGGCCGCTGGAATTTGGTCTGGTTTTCCACGTTCCTTCTCGTGACCTTCGGCATTGGCGCTGCCGCGTCAGGCACCTGCGCCGAGGTCGGGCGGCGGCGCGGGTGGCAGTCGATCTACGTACTCCCGATTGCAATTGAGGGGCTCCTTCTGGGGCTCTTCGCAGTGATCCTTGAGGTCACCGATCCGAACACGATGTCGGCGGGTGCCTCGCTCTACTGGCTGATCGGCATCGCGTCGCTTGCGATGGGACTCCAGAACGCGACCATCACGCGCATTTCATCGGGCGTGGTTCGCACGACGCACGTCACGGGCGTGCTCACCGACCTCGGCCTCGAAGCCGCGCAATTCGCGTTCTGGATGTTCGACCGGAGCCATAACTCACCCCCGCTCCCGCAGCGAGCCTTTCTTCGAAGCCTCAATGTGCATCCAACAGCGCGGCGACTCGCGCTTCTAGCCTCGATTCTCGGCAGCTTCTGCCTCGGCGCCCTCCTTGGCACGCTGGCGCACGAGTACTTCACACGCTGGGCGATGTTCCCGCCGGTGCTTTTTCTGGCGTGGATCATTTACCGTGATGTGCGCACTCCCATCGCCGAGATTGAAACGTCGCATCTGTTAGGCAGCGATATCGATCTTCAGTTGCCGCCATCCATAGCAGTGTTCCACATGCGCAAGGAGAAACATCGAGGCGATCGTGCCCACCGGATGCCGAATCTGCTGGCGTGGGCCGATCGACTTCCCGCGACCGCGCGTGTGGTTGTCCTCGACCTCGGCGAGCACTCGTCGTTTGACGGCAACGACGCTATGGAACTGCGGGCGGTGCTCGCACGATTCGCCGAACAGCATCGGCGGCTCGTGATCGCTGGCGTTGGTGGCGAGCAGTTCCACCAGATCCGTCATGTCGCGGATGCCGGACACATTGACCACGGGTTTCTCGACCCGACGAATTTCTGCCCTGACCTCGAGCTGGCGATCGCTCGGGCGCTCGTCCTCGTCGATTGATCGCACCCCTGCCGCCACTCACTCGGAGTTCGCATGTCGAAACGCATTCCTTACTCCGGTGCCGGACGCTTGGCTGACGTGTTCATCTATGACGAACAAGGCGCTGAGGAGCGTCACGGCGTGGCGCTGTCGGAGTTTCCCGCACTGGTTTCAAGTGGACGGCGAGTGTGGGCGGACATCGAAGCCGCCGATCGCGCTGCCGTCGTGCCGGAACTTGCGACGCTCCTCAATCTCAATCCAATCTCTGTTGACGTCCTCCTCACGCGCGACCACCGCCCGAGCGTCGATGAGTTCTCCACGTACGCGCACGTGATCGTCGAGCTCGTGCATGTTCAGGACATGCTCGAGTTTGAGAAGGTCGACGTACTTGTCGGTCCGAATTGGATCATCACGGTGCAAGGACGACCTGGCGACTGCTTTGGTGATGTGCGAAAGCGGCTTCGGGAGAGCTCGGGTTTCCGCAGTCTCACGGTGCCGTATTTGCTGCATGCCCTGTGCGAAAGCGCGGCGCGCGACTATCACCGCGTGCTTGGCCGCTTCGGTCACCGACTGGAGCAGCTCGAGCTCAAGCTCATTACGAGGCCAGTTCCGGCAATGATCCATCGCATTCACGCTGCGAAGCGCGACCTGCGCGGATTTCGTCGCGCTGTCGTTCCACTGCGTGAATCGATTGAGACACTCTTCTTCTCGAACAAGCGCTGGGTCGCGACGAACATCGCCGCGACGAGCGAACTCCCACTCGCGCTTCGCGAGATTCACGATGAACTTGGCGGCGTGCTTGACGTGCTCGACGCGTACCGCGACGCGACGCAGAATTTGAGCGACCTCTACCTCAACAGCCTCTCGAATCGCGTGAACGACGTGTTGCGAGTGCTCACGATCATCTCAACGATCTTCATTCCGTTGTCGTTCGTCGCGGGCGTTTACGGCATGAACTTCGAGAACATGCCGGAGCTCAAGACGCGATGGGGATATCCGGCAGCGCTAGGGCTCATGGCCACGATGGCTGGTGGGCTTCTCATCTACTTCTGGCGCAAGGGATGGCTCCGAAAGAGCGATGTCCCGAAGGTGCCATCGATCACGCGAGCAACTTCGTTTTCCGACGAGCCCAGCAAGCGGCCTTAGCAGCACAGCGCCTTATCGCGATCGCATCGAGCATCCGAGCGCGTACAGTCCGGAGACATGTCCGCCACAGCCACTCCCAGCACCTCGCCCGTATCACCCCCCCGCCCATCGACGCTCGCAGAGCTGCGCGCCTCGGGTTGGCGCTCGCGCTCGGTCAAGGATGAGCTGCGGGCAAATCTCATCCGCGCTCTTGAGCGCAATGAGGAGCTTTTCCCCGGCATCGAAGGTTACGACAACACGGTCATTCCCGAGACAGTGCACGCCATTCTCTCTGGGCACGACATGCTTTTTCTCGGAGAAAAAGGTCAAGGCAAAAGCCGGCTGATGCGGGCGCTACCGCGATTTCTCGATGAGTGGACACCGTATCTCGACCTCCCCGGCTGCCCAGTGCACGAGGACCCGGAACGACCGATCACCGCGAGCGCGAAGCGGTACCTCGACGAGACGGCGCCGAAGGACGTGCGAATCGCGTGGTGGCATCGAGACGCTCGTTACGCCGAGCGACTCGCGCCGGGGACGAAGTTCGCCGATGTGATTGGTGAGATTGATCCCGCGAAACTCGCGCTCGGTACGAGCATGGGCGCCGAAGAGGCGCTGCACTTTGGCCTCATTCCGCGCATGCATCGAGCGATCTTCGCGATGAACGAATTGCCCGATCTCGACGAGCAAGTACAGGTCGGGCTCTTCAATGTGCTGGAAGAGCGCGACGTGCAGATTCGCGGCTATCCGATTCGGTTTGATCTCGATGTCGTCGTCTTGTTCTCCGCCAATCCCAGCACGTACAACCGTTCCGGTAAGGTCATTCCGCAACTCAAAGACCGTATCGGCTCGACCATTCAAACCCATTATCCGAAGGACCGCGAGACGGGCATTCGCATCACGCGACAAGAAGCAAATCTCGACGTCGGTGGCGCGTGGCCAGTGCTCGTGCCACCGTTCATGGAGGAAGTGATCGAAGAGATTGCTGTCGCCGCGCGGAAGTCGAAGTTCGTGGATCACGCGTCCGGAGTTTCGGCGCGGTTCTCTACCGCGAACTATCGCACGATGGTGAGTAGCGCGCGGTTGCGGGGCATCAAACTCGGCGAGCGCCCTGCGGTGCCGCGCATTTCCGACCTCGCACATCTCAAAGCCAGCGCTGCGGGCAAACTTGAGCTTGACCTAATGGGCACCCACCAGATGGGCGAAGGTCAAGTGCTCGACGCGATCATCGCGCAGGCCGTGAAGGTCGTCTTCGAAGAGTACGTTGAAGCACACGGGCTCGACGCGATCGCGAGCATCTTCGGCAAAGGCGTGAAGATTGAAGTGGGCGACATGATTCCGTCTGCGACCTATGCCGAGCGGCTCCAGCGCGTGCCGCCCGTTTGGGAGAAGGCGTTTGAGGTGAATGCTGCCGACGACCCCGCAGTGCGCGCGAGCTGCGTTGAGTTCGTCCTCGCTGGACTTTGGGCAACGGAACGGATCTCGCGCTCAGAGCGACGCGGACAGACGAGCTACGAGATTCGCTGAGCGGCGCTGAAGCCCGATCCGCCGCTCTCTCTTCAGGCTCTAAGCCCAAATCGGTGAAATCTGCGGAATCTGCGGAAGGATCGAAGTCGACGCCGCGACGGACGCCCAGCCTCGAACGAGACTTCGTAGCACTCTCGGAAGGAACGGGCGCGAGGAACGGGCGCGAAGGCCATCCGCAGATTGCACAGGTTTCGCAGATTCCGATGCAGGGCAAGAAGGTAGGCGGCGCCTGTCGCCACATTGCGTCCTTGGTACTTCCACTGCGGAAGAGAATCTGCAAGAAGTTTGGACACTCGGGCGGCAGACGCGCGAAGCGTGGACGAATCTGCATGCATGGCTGCCGCACAAACGTAGCGAATTGTCTTGAATGACCCGCTATCCTCGACCCCGTGCCGCTCGTTCACACCTATCTCGGCTACGACCCCGTCAAGTTCGGTTCGCCGAACTCCGCAGCACCCGACCTTGTCTCTGGTGCGATGGAGCACCTGCTGGCCTACGGGCGACCCCGGCGCTTCACGCCCGAGGAGTTAGCCAACGCGATTCGTCTCGATCCGTCGCAGATCAAGGGACTGGGTCCGAGCCTCGACGCGCTGATGGCGATGCTCGAAGAGCGGAAGCGCAAGCTGCTTGAGACCTACGAGACGTCCGCCGCTCGCAACGAGGCCGAACGCCGCGTCGAAGTTCGCGGCGACGCCATGACTCCGCCGCCAAAGTGGACGAAAGAGTTTGCACGAGCCCGCAACGACGAGAACATTCCGGCGCTCGAGAAGATCTGGGAGCGACTCTCAAAGAGTGGCGAGGAGTCGTCAGACTTCGCCAAGGAACTGTTACGGCTCGTGCAAGATTTCGGCACTCGGTATGAAGTTGAACAACTTGCGTCGCGGTGGGTGTTCACTGGTCGCGAGACGATGACGCCAGAGCGCGCAGTCGAAGTGAAGGAAGAGCTCGAGACGATCGAGAAGCTGCTCAAGCAACTGCGCGAGGCGCTCAAGAACGCGAAGCCGGCAATCGTCGATCTTGAAGCGTTGTCGCGATTCGCGGGCGAGAACGACGTCGAGAACATGCGGCAGCTTCAGCGGCAGGTGAACGAGCTGTTGCGACGCATGGCCGAAGAGCAAGGCCTCGAAGACACGCCGGAAGGGCTGCGGATCACTCCCAAGGCGATGCGGCTGTATCAGTCGCGACTCCTGGAGAAGATCTTCGGCGACCTGCAAGCGTCGCGCTCGGGTCGCCACGAGGGGCGCGTCGTCGGCGATGGTGCCGTCGAACTGCCTTCGACGCGGGCGTACGAGTTTGGCGACTCACCAGCGCACCTCGACTTACCTCAGTCCCTCATCAACGGGATGCTGCGCGAAGCTCGCGACGCCGGTGGTGCCCGCGGGCCGGGCCCGGTGCGACTAAGGTCTGACGACTTCGAAGTGCACCGCACGAAGAACGTGCCGAAGTGCGCGACAGTCGTGATTCTCGACATGTCGGGATCAATGCGCTACGGCGGCCAGTACGTCGCGTGTAAGCGCATGGGACTCGCGCTCGACGGACTGATTCGCCGCGAGTATCCCGGTGACCGGCTCGACTTCATCGAGATGTACACGCTTGCGAAACGGCGAACCTCTGCCGAACTCGCGACGCTCATGCCGAAGCCGGTTTCCATCTTCGATCCGTTCGTGCGCTTGCGCGCCGACATGAGCGATCCGACGATCACGGAGATGGATCTGCCGCTGCACTTCACGAACATTCAGCGAGCACTTCGCCTCGCGCGACAACTCCTCGTTGCGTCGGATACGCCCAATCGCCAGATCGTTCTGCTTACCGACGGACTGCCCACCGCGCACTTCGAAGAAGAGCAGCTCCTGATGCTCTACCCGCCTGACCCGCGCACCGAGGAAGCCACGCTTCGCGAGGCACTCGCGTGCAAGCGCGACGGCATTACGCTGAACCTCATGCTCCTGCCGAACTGGAACCAAACCGAGGACGACGTGCGGTTCGCGTACCGCATGGCTGAATCGACCGGCGGACGGGTCCTCTTTACCGCTGGCAAGGAGCTCGACCGCTTCGTCGTCTGGGACTACGTGAGCCGACGGCGCAGCGTGATCGGCTGAGACTGCTGACGAGCGCGGGGAACAGACTTGAGGCCCGTCGGAAGAGTGCCGATGGAAACGGTGCCGCGCCACGGGTTCGTTTTGGCGAAAGTTTCGGAGAATTCCGAACCGTCGTCGCGCGAATTGCCAACCGTTCCCATCACTTGTGTTTCCACGAGTTCGGCCGATAATTCGTTCTTCGTTGCGCCTCGCCTCTCCCTCAAGCCCCTCCCATCCACATGATTCGCCACAGCACCTCCGCCGAGAAACCCATGGATATCGCGAAGACCCCTTACCGCGCTAGTGACAGCTACGGCTCGCTCACCTTCTCGGGTGACGTGATGCTCAAGCGACTTCCGCCCGAGGTGTACATGAACCTCCAGCGCACGATCCAGCAGGGCAAGCCACTTGATCCGGCGATCGCTAACACCATCGCGATCGCGATGAAGGACTGGGCGATCGAGCACGGCGCGACGCATTACTGCCACTGGTTTCAACCGCTGACCGGCGCAACCGCCGAGAAGCACGACGCATTCCTTTCAGTCTCGAGCGACGGCAGTGCGGTTGAGAAGTTCTCCGGCAGCCAACTGATCCAGGGCGAGCCCGACGCTTCGAGCTTCCCTTCCGGCGGCATCCGAGACACCTACGAAGCCCGCGGCTACACGGCTTGGGATTGCACCAGTCCCGCCTTCATTCTTCGTACCGGCGACCACTGCACGCTGTGCATCCCGACCGCGTTCGTGAGTTGGACCGGCGAAGCGCTCGACAAGAAGACACCGCTACTCCGCTCGATTGAAGCGGTCTCGAAACAGGCAATGCGCGTCCTGAAACTCTTCGGCACCGACGGTGGTGTCACACGCGTCATCACAACGCTCGGATGCGAACAAGAGTATTTCCTCGTCGACCGCGATCTCGTTCGCGAGCGACTCGATCTGTCGATCTGTGGGCGCACGCTCATCGGAGCGCCCGCACCCAAGGGACAGCAGCTCGAAGACCACTACTTTGGCTCGATTCCCGAGCGCGTCCTCAGCTTCATGACCGAAGTTGAGGCTCGGCTCTTTGAGCTCGGCGTTCCGGTGAAGACACGGCACAACGAAGTCGCGCCTGGTCAGTACGAACTCGCGCCGACCTACGAGAGCGGAAACGTCGCAAGCGATCACCAGATGGTTGTTATGCACGTACTTCGTACCTCGGCAGCGGCGTACGGATTCGAGTGCCTGCTGCATGAGAAGCCGTTCGCGGGAGTCAACGGCAGCGGCAAACACAACAACTGGTCGCTCTCCACTGATACCGGCGTGAACTTGTTAGATCCCCGAGAGGAAACGCATTCCAACTGGCAGTTCCTATTTTTCCTGTGCGGCGTAATTCGCGCAGTCGACACGCACGCGGAGCTCCTGCGGGCATCGATCGCGAGCGCGCACAACGATCACCGACTCGGTGCGAACGAAGCGCCTCCAGCAATCATGTCGATCTACCTCGGCGACATGTTGACGGACATCCTCGATCAACTGGAGTCAGGCGAGTCGAAGCGCACGTCCAAGGGCGGCGACATGGATCTCGGCGCGAGCACGCTCCCGCAGCTGCCTCGCCACTCAAGCGATCGCAATCGGACGTCGCCGTTCGCGTTCACGGGCAACAAGTTCGAGTTCCGCGCGGTCGGCAGTTCGCAGCCTGTGGCGTGGCCGAACACGGTTCTCAACACGATCATTGCCGAGAGCCTTGATGCCTTGACCTCAGCGGTCGAGAAGAAGACCGGGAAGAACCCGTCGCCCGCGAAGCTGGAAGCAGCCGTGAAGGTCGTGCTGCAAGACGCGATCAAGAAGCACCGGCGCGTCTGCTTCGACGGCAACGGCTACTCGAAGGATTGGCACGCCGAGGCAGCGAAGCGCGGTCTGCCCAACCTCCCGTCAACAGCTGATGCGCTGCCGATGATCAAGGCGAAGAAGGTGATCGATCTCTTCGCGAAGTACAGCGTCTTCACGTCGCGCGAACTCAAGGCGCGCTACGACATCCTCGTCGAGCAATACGTCAAGATCATGCGAATCGAAGCACGAACGCTGACGGTCATGGTTCGGACGCAGATCATTCCCGCCGCCCTCAGGTTCCAAGCGGAACTCGCCGACGCAATCACCGGTGCCCAAGGCGCTGGCGTTGAGTGCCCGGACTCCGACATGACGCTCCGCGAGCATGTGAAGCGCATCACCGAGCTGCGGATCGCAGTCAACGCCGTCGAGGCCGCTGAACAAAAGCACGCGGAAGAGTTCGAGAAGCACATGCGGCAGATTCGCGACGAACTCTTTCCCGCCATGCAGACGTGCCGGCAGATCTGCGACGAGCTTGAGCGAACCATGCCCGACGACATCTGGCCCCTGCCGACCTACGCGGAAATGCTGCTTCTCCGCTAAAACGGGATCTTCGTCGCCCCGACAATCGCGCCGCGAGTCCGCCCCGGTCTCCCTCGACCGGGGCGTTTCTCTGCTCTGGAAACGAGTGAATTCCGGGAACGCTCGGTCGGGAAATTTGCCTGCCGGGGTACCCCTGACTCTTCGGTCGCTCCCTGAACGCTTCTCTCCCTTATACTGGCCCGCTTTCGCCTCAATCCGCGCGTACTCACCAATGACCACTGCCACCGAAGCGACTCCAAACACCGTCACCGTCGAGGAGACCAGCCCGACGACCCGACGAATCTCCGTCACCATTCCGGCCGACACGGTGGCCGATCGAATCGAGCTCAGCTTCGGAACACTCCGCGCAGAGTCCGCTCTGCCCGGATTTCGGAAGGGCAAGGCACCGCGAGCGCTTCTTGAGAAGCGTTTCGGTGGCACGCTGCTGAAGGAGACCCGCAGCCAGCTGGTCGCCGACGCGTATTCGAAGGCGATCGAAGAGAAGCAGATCCGTCCGGTCTCCGATCCGGAGATGTCCAAAGAGTCGCTCGAGGTTGAACTCGTCCGCGGCAAGCCCTTCTCGTTCTCGGTGGATGTCGAGGTCATTCCTCCGTTCACCATGCCCGACCTTGAAGGCATCGTTGTCAAGAAGCCTGTCGCTGACATCACCGACGAGCATGTCGACGCCGAGATTCTCCGACAGCGCTACCGCTGGGGTACTCCCAATCGGATCGACGGGGCATTCGAGCACCTCGATCGCATGGTCGGACGCGCTGAAGTGCGAGTCGACGGCGTCGACGGCATCTTCTTCGAGACCGATCAGGCTCTCGTCGTTGTCCCCGCGAAGGAAGATGAGGGCCAGGGCCAAGTGCTCGGGCTCATCATCGACGGCCTCGATAAGGCGCTTCTAGGCATGAAGGTCGGCGACAGCATTTCGCTCACTGCAGTAGGTCCCGACCACCACGAGCGCGAAGAGGTCCGCGGCAAGAAGCTCACGATCAACTACGCGCCCGCGAACGCTGAGCGCATCACCCCTGCTGACGTGCCCGCGCTCGTCGAGAAGTTCGGCCTCGGCGAAGAATCGATCCTGCGCGAGCAGGTTCGGTTCGCCCTCGAGCAACGCCGCGATTCCGAGCAGGCAGCGGCGCAGCGCGAGCAGGTCTTCGAGTGGCTGCTTGAGAAGATCGACTTCCCGCTCCCCGAGAAACTCTCAGCCGCGCAGATGACGCGCGCCATCGGGCGGCAGCGCATCGAGTTGATGCACCGCGGCCTCGACGCGGAGACCGTCGAGAAGCGACTCGCTGAACTCCGCGGCTCGAGTGAGAAGCAGGTTCGTAATCGCCTTCGACTCTTCTTCGTGCTAGCGCAGATCGCTGACCAGTTTGACGTCAAGGTCACGGAAGCCGAAGTCAACGGCCGCATTCACGAGATCGCCCAGAGTCAGGGAGTTCGCGCCGATCAGGTTCGAACTCAGCTCACGCAATCGGGTGGCATGAACGAATTGGCTCTCCAGATCCGTGAGCACAAGACTGCCGATCGCATTCTCCAGAGTGCCAAGGTCACCGACGTGCCAGCGGAAGAATGGAACAAGGAAGTCCAGAGTCGAGCCGAGGAACAGGCGCGGGTCGCGGCAGGCGGAACCGGTTCCGCAGAGACACCGAAGCCTGAGAAGAAGCCCAGCGACAAGTCGAAGTAGGCAACGTGAGCGGGCTCACAGGCTGTGGCCCTCTCCTGACCCGCGGTTTCATGAGGGCGTGATGACGTTTGCAGGGACGTCCATCTGGAGCGCAGGCTGCGTCGTCTCGGCGACGCAACATGCGCTGGCGGCAACCCCGACTTCGGGCAGCGGCGGAGCTTCAGGAGTCGGGGCCGACCGGCTGCTACTTTCGATTCTGCCCTACCTCGGTCTGCTCGTTGCGGTCGTCGTGGTGGGGTGGTTCGCAGTGGTGTGGGTGCGACGCTTGATGCGCGGCGATGCGCGCCGCGATGCTGGATTCGCGCTTGAGGACCTAAGGCAGATGCATCGGCGCGGGGAAATCGATGACGAGGAGTTCGCACGCGCCAAGGCAGCGCTCGTCGGCCGGGCCCGCGACGCCAATCGGGACGCCCGAAGAACGGGTGGGTGGGAGGAGTCGGGTCGGCGCGGGCCACCGACCGATGAACCATGACGGTTGCCACGTTCTGTGAATCAGAGGCTCTCTGCTCGGTTTCTTTGCTGCGTCGTATGCGAAAATTCCGGGCGTCGATCCGAAGATTCGGCTTGTTCCGGCTGAAGGGGCACCACAAGCCACCCGATACACTCGGGAACTGTCGGTCCGAAAAAACCGGCGGTAGAGAGTGAGCGATCACGGGGCGGATCATGTGGTCCGCTGCTGGCTCCCTGAGATGTGAAAGACAGACAGCTGCGGCTCCGCAGGAGCCGTGTATGAGGAATCCATGAAGAAACCTTCGCGGCGCGGCACAGCATCCACAATGTCGGCCCCAAGCTCCGCCCCGATCTTGGCGCGGCTCGATGCGCCGTTAGATGCGTCAGTAGGTACGCCAATGAGCGCGTCCGTTCCCGCCATTCGTCCCGTCGACGGCCCGTCTGGTCCGACTGGCCCGTCGGGCCCTGGTCGCGGCCGCGGTCGTGGCGAGGGCGAGTTCATGGGTGGTGGAAGCGGCGGCAGCGGCGGCGCTGGGAGTGGGTCGCCGGGAGGCGGTTCTTCAGGCGGCTCGGGAGGGCCTGGCGGCTCGGGAGGCGATGGCGGCTTCCGCGGCCGCAAGGTGACGACGTGCTCCTTCTGTGGAAAGACCTCGCGCGAAGTCGGTGCGATGGTGGAGGGCCCCGGCGACGTCTACATCTGCTCCAACTGCACCGATCTCTGTCAGAACATCTTCCGTCAGGAGAAGCGGCGAGTACAGAGTGCACGGCCGCTGTTCTCGACGATCCCGCCACCGCGGCAGATCAAGGAATTTCTTGATCAATACGTCATCGGCCAAGAGCATGCCAAGCGAGCCCTCTCGGTCGCCGTACACAATCACTACAAGCGCCTCACACAAGCGGAAAACGAAGACGCTCCGGTCGAGCTCGACAAGTCGAACGTTTTGTTAGTCGGTCCCACCGGTACCGGCAAGACGCTGCTCGCGCGCACGCTCGCTCGTGTGCTGAACGTCCCCTTCGCGATCGGTGACGCCACAACGCTGACCGAGGCGGGTTACGTCGGCGAGGATGTCGAGAACCTGCTTCTGAAACTGTTGCAGGGTGCTGACTACGACCTTGAAGCCGCTCAACGCGGAATCATCTACATCGACGAAATCGACAAGATCGGCAAGACCAGCCAGAACGTCTCGATCACGCGAGATGTGAGCGGCGAGGGGGTGCAGCAGTCACTTCTCAAGATGCTCGAGGGTACGGTTGCGAACGTGCCGCCGCAGGGAGGCCGCAAGCATCCCGAGCAGCAGTACATTCAGATGGACACGACGCACATCCTCTTCATCTGTGGCGGTTCGTTCGTCGGGATGGAAGACATCATCCGTCGTCGACTCGGGAAGCGTCGCATCGGTTTTCACAGCGACGGCGCGACCGTAGAGAATCGAGTCCAAGACGACGCGCGAGCACTCGCGCAAATCACGCCGGAAGACATTCTTGACTTCGGCATGATTCCGGAGCTCGTGGGTCGACTGCCGATTCTCTGCCCGCTCATGCCACTCGGGACCGACGCAATGGTTTCGATCCTGACCGAGCCGAAGAACGCATTGATCCGGCAGTATCAGTACCTGTTCACCCTTGAAGGTGCGGGGCTGGAGTTCACCCCCGACGCGATGCGCCTGATTGCCGATCGCGCACTTCGCCGCAAGACCGGCGCCCGCGCGCTTCGCGCAGTCATCGACGAGATCATGATCGACCTCATGTATCAACTGCCCGACCTCGACAACTCAAGCGTCACCTATGTTCTCGACGCAGAAGCGATCGAGACCCGGCGCCCGCTGAAGGAGATCGGACGGCGACTCGCGAAGGAGTCGGCTTAGGCGTGGCGGATGCCGCTGGAACACTGACGACGAACCGAGCGCGAGAGTACGACGCAGCGGCGCGCGATGCCGCGCGTCGTGCCTCGGTTCTCGACGCGTCGGACATCACCGCGCGCATGCGGGCTACCGTCGACGCGCTGTGGACTCATCTGAGCCCGTCGGGCGTCTCTTGGGTCGGCTTCTACTTGCCCGCGCGGGATCAGAACGGACAACTCGAACTGATCCTCGGCCCATCACGCGACAAGCCAGCCTGTTCGCCAATTGGGCTCCACGGTGTCTGCGGTCAGAGCTTGGTCGGGCGGTGCGTTCGCATCATCCGGGATGTGGCGGACCTCGGCGGTGCGTACGTCGCCTGCGACCCCCGCGACCGATCCGAGATCGTGATTCCGGTAGAGCAGGACGGTGCCTGCGTCGCGGTCCTCGACCTCGATAGCCATGAGGTCGGCCGGTTTGGTGAAGCGGACGAAGTCGGGCTCCGACAGGTCCTCCGTGCCGCCGGGTTGAGCGGGGCGGTCCGCGGGGAGTGACCCCAGTCGAAGATCTCCGCGACGCTCATTCCGACCAGCCACTTGCCGGTTAGGCACGCTTCCGGTAGTCTTCGCGACTTTACTCTGGCCCCCCACCGGCCTCCGCTCCCGGAACCTCCCATGCCACGCGTCTGCTATTTCACTGGTGCCCGAACTCTCAGCGGCAATACCTGTCAGTACCGTGGCAAGGCTAAGTACCTCGGGGGCGTCGGTATCAAGACGACCTCGATCAAGAAGCGTCGCTTCAAGCCGAATCTTCAGCGCGTCACGGCTGTGATCGACGGAAGTCCGATGCGCATCAAGGCGAGTGTCCGCGCGATTCGGCAGGGACTTGTGACGAAGCCGATTAAGCGAAAGTACGCCTACACACGCCGCAAGGCCGCTGGCGAACTCGTCTAAAGCCGACCGCTGGGGACGCCCGCTCTTTGGGCGACTGACGCTAGACATCTTCCACGCTGGCACGCGCCCCGCTGCTGGCGGCGCTGTCTCGCGCGACGACGCTCAAAGCACCAGTATCTGTACGCCGCGTTGCATATGCAGAGCAGCTGCGTGAAACGCCTCGTCTCGATCAGACTCACTCTCGTCGTGGCGACTCGCTCGTGAGATCGCGGGTGGGCTTTGGCGTCAATACCTTTCCTGCGTTTCTTTCGTGAATTCTCGGGCCCAGAGTTGACGGAGAGCGTGAGCGCCGTAGGCTTGCCGCGTTCGGTGACGACTCCGGGGTTCCCAGCGCACTCGTGGCGCGGAACAAGCTACTCGCTCCGTCTCCAACAACCCGTCCCGCTGCCGCGCGTTAGCTCGGCATCAAAGCCGGACGGCACAATTTCGTGAGAGTCTGACCTGCGCGAATCTGGATCGGCCGAGGCTGGATCACGCTGAATCAGAATGTTGCTCTCGATGCGTCCCATTTTTCAATGCGGGGGCTTACTGCCGGTGCAGCGCTATCGAACAAGGCGCGACCCGAGCGGACCGCACATTTGACGTGCGGTGACAGCGGTCTCCAAAGGTTTTTCGGCACGGCGCATCGGACCTTTTTGCAGCTTCGCGGAACAGAAATCACGTGGATCAGCGTCCGGTGGATCGGCGTCAAGTGGATTGGCGTCAAGTGGATCGGCAAGCCAATCGTCCCGCGATCTTCGCGGTGCGGATGGCAGAGCGAGACGGCAAACATCATGGCGAGCGCGATGAGCCAATCCGACCGTGACCGCGTCCTCGAGGCGACCGATTTGGTCGCGCTCGTCGGCGAGCACGTCGCGCTCAAGCAGAAAGGTCGCGAGCACGTCGGCCTGTGCCCATTTCACGACGATCGTTCCCCGTCACTCGCCGTCGTCACGCACAAGGGTGACGGTTTTTACAAATGCTTCGCATGCGGCGCCGCGGGAAACGCGATCGATTTCGTCATGAACTTCCACAAGATGCCGTTCGGCGACGCGCTGCGGCATCTTGCGGCCCGCGCGGGCATCGAGCTTCAAGACCGCTTCCAGCCGCGCGACACGAGCGGGCCACGGAAGGACGACCTCCAACGCGCGAACGCCATCGGGCTCCGGCACTATCGGCGGATGCTTGCCGATGAGCAGGAAGGCGCGATCGCGCGTCGCGTCATTGCCGATAGAGGCATCGGCACGGCGATGGTCGAGGCGTTCCAACTCGGCTACGCACCGGATCGTCGGGACAGCGTTCAGGTGGGGCTCAAGCGATTGGAATCGCACGCAAAAGATACGCCCGGGCGCGAGGCCCCCCCCTCGATCGACGCGTTTGTCGCTGCTGGACTCGTGCGCGAAGGCAATAGTGGTCGCAACGACCTGCTCCGACATCGCATCGTTTTTCCCATCTTCGACGAGCTCGGTCGTCCGATCGCGTTCGGTGGCCGGAAGATTCGCGAGGAAGACGAACCAAAATACATCAACAGCCCGGAGTCGCCGCTCTTCCATAAGAGTAAGTCGCTTTACGGCATAGAGCTCGCCAAGCAGGCGATCATCAAGTCGCGGGTTGCCATTGTGACCGAGGGATACACCGACGTCATCGCCTGCCACGCTGCCGGCTTTACGAACGTCGTCGCTACCTTGGGGACAGCGTTGACCGTCGAACATGCGCGACTTCTGCGTCGCCTGTGTGACACGGTCATTCTGCTCTTTGACGGCGACGCGGCTGGCATGCGCGCGGCGGATCGCGGTGTCGAGGTGTTCTTCAGCGAGCCGATCGACGTCAAGGTCTGCACGCTGCCACGGGGTCTCGACCCAGACGAACTTCTTCGCGAGCCCGATGGTGCCGCCCTCTTCCGCGCCGCCCTCGATCGCTCCATAGATGCGCTGGCATATCTCGTTCAGCGATTCCGGACGGAGTATCAGTCGCGCGCCGGATTGTCGGGCCGCCAGCAGTCGCTCGAAGCCCTGCTCCGCCGACTCGCGGAGCTTGGCTTCGCTTCGGTCAGCGGAGTTCGTAAGCAGTTCGTGATGTCGTCGCTCGCGCACTTGTGCGGAATCTCTGAGCGCGAGCTCGAAGCTGCACTGCCGACGATTCGTCCTCGCGCCGCCGCCGCCACATCGGCACCAATCGTCGAGCGACGCGACTCGAGCGGGACCGACGCGACAGCGGCGTCCTCTGAGCCTTCCCGATCGACGGGCGTTCTCCCGACCGTCGACCGAGCCCGCCGAGAGGCGGAGCGGGCGCTTCTCGGACTTCTTTTTGCGTCGCCGGAACTCGCCCGCGAATCCGTGGAGCTCGATTTCGAAGGCGAGTTAGCGGTGCTCCCCATCACCGAAGCGCTCGCCCCAGAGCGTTTCCGAGACCCGGAGCACGCCGACCTCTATCGGACTTGGCTTGCTCAAGCCGATGGAGGTTTCCCCCCTTCGCTCGGAGTCCTGCTCGCGGAACTTGCCGACGCGCGATGTAAGGGCCTAGCATCTGACCTGTACCTTGAGGGCGAGCGTCGCCGCGGTAAAAACGCCAGCCTGACGCTCGACCACCTTCGCACCGCTTTCTCTGACCTCGAGCGACTGGACCGCCGCTCGCGATTTCGTTCCGCCCGTGATCTGGAGACAACCGAAGCATCAGCATCTGCCACGAGCGCTGGAACGAGCACCTCTGGTGCTGCCACCTCAAGTACTGGCGATCTGTCTTCCGTTCCGTCACTCGACCTCGCTGCGGCGCAAGCTCGCCTTTCCCGCCTTCGTGAACGCGGCACTGACGTGACCGCAATCCCGCGACCCGTTCGCGGGTAGCGAGTCTCAGACCGCTCGACCCCGCTCGTTTTCTCACCGTCCTCCTATTCGCCTCCTGTTGGGCTTCCGAACTCTCCTCCTCTACCTTCGGAGCAACGTCCCGTGACTATCACACTTGAACAATATGACGTGCTGCGCCAGCTCTTCGAGCACGGCTGTACCCGCAAATGGATCTCGTACGAAGAGCTCAACACGTGCTTGCCCGACGAGTATGTCGATCCCGACCGCTTGGATGAGCTGCTCGTCCTCTTCCGTAAGAACGGCATCGAGTTGATTGACGAGCACGAAGTCCGTCGCAGTGGTCTCGCGGCTTTCGTTGCGCCGTTGCAAACGAATCTGAAGTTTCAGCGTGACGACCCGAAGAAGGGTGGCAAGACGCCGAAGGTTCAGATGATCGATGACGACGTCGCCGACGGCGATCCGCCGATGGACCTCGGCGAACCGGAAATCGATCTCGGCGATCCCATTGATCCCGAGGAGCCAGCAGCCGTCGTCGAGGACGAAACTCTCGACGAAGACACCCAGGCCGCAGTTGAGCAGGCGATCTCCGAGCCCGGCAGCAAGCGGATCGATGATCCGATTCGCATGTACCTCACGCAGATGGGCACGATTCCGCTGCTCACGCGCGAAGAGGAGATTCGCCTCGCGAAGAAGATCGAGACGACGCGCATGATCTTCCGGCGCAAGACGCTCGAGAGCGACTACTCAGCATCACAGGCGATCGAGATCCTGAAGCAAGTGCACGAGGGTTCACTCCCCTTCGATCGCACCATGCGCATCTCGACCGCTGAAGAGAATGCGAAAGACAAGATCGCGGCTCGCATCCCGGTGAATATCCAGACTGTCCAGAAGCTGCTCGACCTCAATCGAGTGCTCTGGGACAAGATGGAAAACGATCGCCCCCATCCCGAGGACAAGAAACTCGACAAGGCCGCGCTGGCCGCATGGATGGCCCATCGCGACGAGGTGCTCGCAGAGCTCCGTAAGCGCCGTCGCAAGTTCGCGACCTTGCTTGAGGAGTGCTGCCTGCGCACCGGTCGCATTCAGCCCCTGCTTCGCAAGCTCCAGGCGATCAACCGCAAGATTCGCGACCTCACGCGCAGCATCGCGAAGGCCGACAAGCATCCCGAGCGCTACGACCCCGAGGACGTCATGGTGATGCGCGAGGAGTTCGACGGACTGCGCAATCTCGCGCTCTCCGATCCGGAAGATCTCGACAAGCACGTGCGCGATATCGAGCGTGTCTTCGGCGAGTACGAGCAGGCCAAGCGCGACCTCTCTGGCGGCAACCTCCGTCTCGTCGTGTCGATCGCCAAGAAGTACCGTAACCGCGGCCTTCCGTTCCTCGACATCATCCAAGAGGGCAACACCGGCCTGATGCGCGCCGTCGACAAGTACGAGTACAAGCGCGGCTATAAGTTCTCGACGTACGCCACGTGGTGGATTCGTCAGGCGATCACGCGCGCCATCGCTGACCACGCACGCACGATTCGCGTCCCGGTCCACATGATCGAGACCATGTCGAAGCTTCGGAACATCCAGAAGAATCTCCTCCAGGAACTTGGTCGCGAGCCGACCGTGGAAGAGATCGCGATCAAGGCGAAGATGCCGATCGAAGAGACGCGGCGCGTGATGAAGATCTCGCGTCATCCGATCTCGCTCGATCGTCCCGTCGGCGAAAGCGAAGATTCGCACTTCGGCGACTTCATCGAGGACGAGCGTCAGGAGTCGCCTTCGGAATCCGCGACGAACGACATGCTGCGGCAGCGCATCAACGACGTTCTCAAGACGCTGACGTACCGCGAGCGCGAGATCCTGAAGCTTCGCTACGGCATCGGTGACGGTTACACCTACACGCTCGAGGAAGTCGGTCGCATCTTCAAGGTGACCCGCGAGCGCGTACGGCAGGTGGAATCGAAGGCGATCCGCAAGCTACAGCACCCGGTGCGGCGACAGCGACTTCAGAGCTTCTTGCAAGCGGAAGAAGGCTGAGTCGAGGTCGTACGGAGCAAAAGAGAACGATCAGGGCGGCACCAACGGGTGCCGCCCTGTTTTCATGTGCGTGCGTGGACGCATATTGCGAGAGCTACAACTCCGTGCGATCTTCCATCTCGGTACTGCCAACCATGAAGCGCTCACTCCCTCATTTTCTCAGCCAGTACCTCCGTCATCCGACAGAGATCGGAGCCATCGCGCCGAGTTCTCGTTACCTCGCCCGCACGATGCTTGACGGAATCGATTTCGCGAAGGTCGGTGTCGCTGCGGAGTACGGCCCGGGGAGCGGCGCGTTCACTCGCGGCGTGCTCGCGTCGCTCCGGCCCGGCGCGGCGTTTCTCCCGATCGAACTCAATCCGCACATGGCGACAGTGTTCCGCACTGCGTTCCCCGGGATTCAGTTGCACGAGCGAAGTGCTGCGGAGATGCCAGCGATCTGCCGCGACGCCGGGCTCTCTGGCGCTTCATGCGTTGATCTGGTCGTGAGCGGGCTGCCGTGGGCAGCGTTTCCGTTAGCGCTCCAGCAATCGATTCTCGACGCGACAGTTGCGGTGTTGAAACCAGGCGCTCGGCTTGTCACCTTCGCCTACAACGTCGGGCTCTGGACCAAGGCCGGTCAGCGCTTCTCGAAGCTCCTCCCCGACTACTTCACGCGCGTCGAGCGAAGCAGAACCGTCTGGCGGAATCTCCCGCCCGCATTTGTTTATCGGTGCACTCGCTGAGCGGTGTGCCGCGCCGAGCCGCGAACATGACCTGCGCCATCGGCTGATTGCGCGACAGCGCATGCGCGATCGGATCGGGGGAAGGACGAATCTCGCGATTCGGAGCGGCGTCGCGGCGCTCGGGGAGGCCCGCCATCACCCGGAGGTGTGGCGGGAACACGAGTGTGTACTCCGACTCGCCGACGTCCAGACACACACGCAAAGGAACTTCAATGAACGCTTCATGGCGCAACGCGCTCGGTGGTCCAGCTCGTCGGCGACTCGCACCAAGCATCGCTGCCGATCCGCGCGAAGGCGCGGAAGCGCCGCACGACGGTTTCTTCGGGTACGGACCGCTCGAAGTGCAGCGTTCGGTTGGGCGTTCGGTTGGGCGTTCGGTTGGGCGTTCGGTTGGGCTCATACGCTGGAGCGGTGGCAATGAAGTCGATACGAGGACCATTCTCGTTGGAGCGTGTTGTGCAGTCCTTCGACAACGTTCGCCATCGCCTCCTTCGCACTGTCGCTGTGTTGAGGGCCGCCGATATTCCGTATGCAATCGTCGGAGGGAACGCTGTCGCCTTGTGGGTATCGCGGGCTGATCCCGAAGCCGTTCGGACCACGCGCAATGTGGACATCCTGCTTCGTCGCGACGACCTCGTTCGTGCTCGCGCCGCACTTGAGGCGAACGGCTTCACTCACTGCGTCGTCGCCGGTGTTGACATGTTTCTCGACGGTCCGGATGCATCACCACGAAGTGCTGTGCAGGTCATCTTCGCTAACGAAAAGGTGCATGGGCAGGAAACTCTCGCCAACCCGGACGTGACCGATTCCGAGGAAACGGACGTCTGCAGGGTCTTGACGCTCGACGCACTTGTGCGCATCAAGCTCACTACGTTTCGTGACCACGACCGCACGCACCTTCGTGATCTCATCCACGTGGGCTTGTTGATCGCAGTTGGCCAAGTCGGCAGCCGGAGTTCCTAGCCGGAAGACTTCGACAAGTCCTCGATACGCCGAACGGCTAGCAGCCCGTGGCGAAAGTCATTCGGGCTGCTAGACACTTCCAGATTTGCTGGTGCCGAACAGGCGCTCGGCGTTTGACTCGCGCGAGAGCATGCCCGCCCACCAAGTTCGATGCAAGTCCCGAATACGTCGCGTCCATCCCCCGCGTCCCAACGTAGTCTCCATCGTCTGAGAGACATGACGCCGGTCACACACACACGAGATTCACGTTGGTGTGGGCGGTTGATCGGCGGGGGTTCCATCCTGGGTGTTTCCGGCCTCGGTGCCTCCAGCGCTGGTGCAGTGAACGCTCGTGATCTTGGGATCCTGCTCGGCGCGTGGGGCGCGGAGTGCTTGCTGTGCTCCGAGGGGACTACAGCCGCCAACTCACGTACTTGCGGACGAGGTACTCCTCGACGCCTTCGTGCCCGCCTTCCTTACCAAAGCCAGAGTGCTTCATACCGCCAAACGGCGCTTGCGCTGTCGCGGGCAGCGCGTCGTTCGCTCCGACAATGCCGTACTCAAGCGCTTCCGCCATGCGCATGAGTCGGCTGGCATCTCGCGTGTAGAAATACGCTGCAAGCCCGAATGGCGTGGCGTTCGCGCGTTCAATCACATCCGCTTCGCTTGAGAAACTCAGCACCGGCGCGACCGGGCCGAACGTCTCTTCGTTGCAACAGAGCATCTCGCTATTCGCGTTCGCAATTACCGTCGGTACGACGAAACGCTTTGGCCGTCCCACGATCGCTGCGATCCCGCCGCCGCACACGATCTTCGCCCCCCGCGATTTTGCGTCTTCGATGTGCGCCAGCGCCTTCGCCGCGCCAGCGTCGTCAATGAGCGGACCGATCTGCGTGCCGTCAACGAGCCCGTCCCCGACAACGAGCTTCGAGGCGCGCTCGACGAGCATCGCGGTAAAGCGCTCGCGAATCGGCTCTTCCACATAGATCCGATTTGCACACACGCACGTCTGCCCCGCATTCCTGAACTTGCTCGCCATCGCGCCTTCGATGGCGCGATCGAGGTCGGCGTCGGCGAACACAATGAACGGCGCATGTCCGCCAAGTTCGAGCGACAACCGCGTGAGATTGGTCGCTGCCTTGCGCATGAGCAACTGACCGATCTCCGTCGACCCCGTGAAACTTAGTTTTCGAACCAGCGGATTGGTTAACAGCTCGTCGCCGATCGCTTCCGCCGCGCCGGTGACAAGATTGAAAACGCCGTTCGGTACCCCCGCTTCGACCGCGAGTTCGCCCATCGCAAGAGCGCTGAGCGGCGTCTCTTCTGCTGGCTTTGCAACCATCGTGCAACCAGCGGCGAGCGCAGCCCCAGCTTTCCGCGCGATCATGGCCGAGGGAAAGTTCCACGGCGTGATCGCAGCGCAGACGCCGATCGCGCGGGGCAGGATGAAGATTCGCTTGTCGACCGCACTCGCCGGAACCGTCTCGCCATAGAGTCGTCTTGCCTCGCCCGCGAACCATTCAAAGAAGCTCGCTGCATACGCGATCTCCACGCGCGACTCGGCCAGTGGCTTCCCCTGCTCTAGCGTCATGAGTCGCGCGAGCCGCTCTTTGTCGCGATGCATGAGCGCCGCCCATTGCGCCAAGATCGAGCCGCGCTCCTGCGCCGGACGGTCGCGCCACGCGGGAAGCGCGTGGGACGCTGCCTCGATCGCGCGCTTGGTCTCGGCGCGGCCGCAGTCGGGAACCTGCGCGAGCACCTCGTCGGTGGCAGGGTTTGTGACGGCGAAGGTGCGACCGGAATCGCTTGGGGCCCAAGTGCCGTCGATGAGACAGCGGGACGGCGTCGGTACGATCGGTGGACTTGCCATCACAGTCATGGTTGCACTCTACCTGCGATCGCCGCATTGTTACGCTGCAACGATGGCCAAGGCGATAGTCGACCCTCAAGAACTCCGTCGTTTCGCGCACGACCTCAAGAAATTCAACACTGATCTTCAGGCGCAGACCGCGATGATCGCGAATCGCATGGCGACCTTGGCGCAGACGTGGCGTGATCAGGAGCAAGGGAAGTTTCAAGAAGAATTTGACACGACGCTCAAGGTCTTGACGAAGTTCGTGAAGGTTTCTGAGACGCACATCCCCTTCCTCCTGCGCAAGGCAGAGCGCATCGAGGAATACATCAACCAGCGATAGCGCTCTGCGAGTGCGTGACGCGACGAGCCAGCACTGTGGCGATTCAAGCTAACATCACTTCACTGCACGTACTTGACGACCTCAAGGCTGCCGTCGTCAAATTCGTCGAAGAAGGATCCATCGCGCTCACGGAGGCCGAGAGCGAGATCAGGCGCACGATCGATTGGCTCAGCCGCGACTGCCAGTTGCACTGGCAGCGCGTCATTCGAAAAAAGGGCGAAGAGGTGACGATGTGCAAGTCGGCGCTCTTCCGCAAACAGATCACGCCGTCACCGAACGATCAGCGCGCCTCGGTGGTGGATGAGAAGATCGCGCTCGCTCGAGCGATTGCCGAACTCGAAGACGCGGAGAAGCGATACAAGGCAAGCAAGCGCTGGGCCGTCGAACTTGAGCGGCAATACGCGATGTACAAGGGCGCCGTGCAACCATTCGCTGCGGCGATCGAGCGAGATTTGCCAAGTGCGAACGCCCGACTCTCGCGCATGATCCGAGCACTCGACGAGTATTTGCACACCCCAAACCCCGATTTGCGAGCCACGCTCGAGGGTGCCCGCGAAGCCATGGCGGTGGCCAGCATGCGCCGAACGGGCCTTGAAGAGCAGTCAGCCGACACGGAGCCGACACCATGAGCGTCGCTGGAGCTCGCGCGAAGACCCAGCTCGCCCTCAAGGACCTGCTCGTGAAGTGGGAGCGGGTCCATGATCACTGGAACGACGACGTCGCCCGAGCGTTTCAGGAGCACACGTTGGATCCGCTCGAGGGACAAGTCCGTGCCGCAGCCAGCGCCATGGACAAGATTCGTGAGACGCTGTACCGGGTGAAGCAGGAGTGCGCCGACCGGTCTAGTTGATTGGTGGCTCGGTGTCAGAGATTTTTGTAGACGTCAACCCCTGAAGGCGTACGTTAGAACTCGTGGTGGGAAACTCGTGGTGGGAAGATGGTGGTGGGCTGGACGTGGAGGTGGCGATGCGCGGGAAGGTCCGGAGGCTGAATCGTTTGCTGCTATCACGAACCCTCGTCGCGCTCGCGGCGGAGTCCGGTGGTGCCGCTCTCGCCTTCGCGGCCCTTGCCGTGGCTGGCCCGCCCGCACTGGGGCCCGCACCGTGGACCGAAGAAGCTGCTGAACGCGGACTAACGTATTCGTACAGTGTTCTCGGGGGTGCCGCTGGTTGGGGGCTCTGTTTCGCCGACCTCGACGGAGACGGCGATTCCGATCTCTTCGCCGTCGGCCAACCGGGAGGCGCGATCGGGCTCTGGGAAAACGACGGCACCGGGCACTTCGTGTCGCGCGCGGCTGCATCGGGCATCCCGCTCTTGACGACGACCTCCAGCGTCCTCGCGTTCGACGCTGACGGAGACGGCGATCAAGATCTCTGGGTCGGCCGCTGGGCGCTCACGAGCAAGCTGTACCGCAACGACGGAGGTTTTCACTTTGACGATGTCACCCTGCGCTCTGGCCTCGGTGTGGGCTCGACTGCATGTACCGGCGCCGTGGTGGCGGATGTCGACGGCGACGGTGACCTTGATCTCTACGCCGCTCGATTCGGTCAGCCGAATCGGCTCTACCTGAATAACGGCTCATGCGTCTTCACTGACATCGCAGTGGCTGCGGGCGTCGCGGACGAGTGGAATTCTTGGCAAGCCGTCTTCATCGATTACGACCTTGATGGGGACCCCGACATTTATGTCTCCGAGGACAAGAAGCTTCCGACGATCACGTACATGCACAATCGTCTCTTCCGCAACGATGGCGCGGCGAAGTTCACCGACGTTTCTATCGGCTCGGGCACAGACGTGAACGCGTACTCAATGGGCGTCGGGATCGGTGATCTTGATCGCAACGGCTACGACGATCTGTTCTGCACTAATCTCGCGGTTGAAGCAGCACCGCTGCTCATGAACCAGGGAAACGGGGCGTTCCTCAACCAAGCGATTCAGTTCGGTGTTGAGTACATGAACACCGCTTGGGGAAGTGTTTTCTTCGACTTCGACAACGACTCGCATCTCGATCTCTACGTGTGCAACTTCCTCGGGCTCAATCGGCTGTATCACAACACTGGCACCCCACCGATGATCGATATCGCACCCGAGGTCAATGCGACGTTGACCGGCTATTCACACTGCATCGCGGCTGGAGACATCGACGGCGACGGCGACATTGACCTCGCCGTCCAAGAAGATGGTCAGCCGCTGCGTCTCTTGATCAATCACGAAGGCAGCGTGCGGCACTGCGTGATGATTGACGTGGTGGGCGACAAGGGGAACACGGCGGCGATCGGTGCGCGAGTCTCCCTGCGCGTCGGTAACTCCGGTGCTACCTCGTGGCAACACCAGTCAGTTCTCTGCGGCGGGAACGGCTTCAAGGGGCAGAACGCCCTGCGGCTGCATTTCGGGATCGGCGACGCGACCGCTGCCGACGAAGTCACCATTCGTTGGCGCGATGGCGTCACACGCTCGCTCAGCAGCTTGCCGGCGGGCGTCCCGTGGCGCATCGTGCGACCAGAGCAGGTCGGAGACCACGATGGCGACGGCGACCGCGACTTGCTCGATTTCGTGGCGATGCTCGACTGCGTCGGCGGGAGTTTGACGCCTCGCTGCGTGCAGTTCGACGCGACCGGAAACAGCGTCGTTGACGTCGACGATGCCGTAGCGCTACTTCCCTTCTGGACCTCACCCGTTCCCGACTGCGACGGCGACGGGGTGCCTGATCCACTTCAGATCGCGGCGGTACCGAGTCTCGACGCCAACCACGACGGATTGCTCGACGGGTGCCTATTGCTGCTCGGTGATCTCAACTACGACGGCGTCGTCAACGCGATCGATCTCGCGGTGCTGTTGGCTGAATGGGATCGGCCGACTTCGCCCGCAGACCTCAGCGATGACGGCATCGTCGGCGGCGCAGATCTCGACATGCTGCTGGCAGGCTGGACGCCGGGCGAGTTCTAGAACTACATCTCAGGTGGGGCCTCAGTTGGGGACTCAACTGCGACCCGCGCGCGGAAGGCAACTGCGACAAGGAGGAACGCGCCAAGCCCGACCGCGGCTTGCGTCCACCAAACCGCGTTCCAGGCCAACTGGCCGCTGGGCATCGAAACTCCTGCGGTCACAAGTACGCCGTGCCACCACGTTCCCGCCGCCGTAAACGGTGCCGCAACCGAACCGAGGAACGTATCGTCCACCTTCGCAGGCATGCCGCCGACTGCATCGAGGAAGCCGTTGTAGAAGCCCGCGAGAATCGGACCGAGACCAAGGATCACCATGCCAAAAGCGGTTTGCGCCGAGTGCCTAACATCCTTCGGTGCGACGCGATCGATGTACAGAAATGCGCAGGCGAAGAAGAAGGCGAAGCAGAAGCCATGCAGCGCGATGCCGAGGTACGCGGCCCAAGGTGCCTGCGTCGACCCGATGGCAAAGAGTGCGAAGCGTCCAAAGTAGGCGAGTGCGCCGATCGTCAGCACGCCGCGGTATCCGAGTCGCGCGATAGCGGCACCGAGGATCGCCAGCGTTCCCATCTCGACCATCTGACCGATCGACATCGTCGCGCCAACCTTGGCAGCAGGAATCCCGATCTGTGCGACGAGCCAGGAACCGGTGCGAATGAAGTACACGTTGTGGATCATGGAGATCGCGAGCGCTGCGAGACAGAGCACAGCGACGCTCGGAATCCTCAGCAGCGAAAACGCTTCGGCGAACGCGAACGGATTGCCAGCGGTCTTCTTGGGCGGGGTCCGGGGCAACGCGAGCATCGAAAAGAGGCCGTACGCAATGCTGATCGCGCCGGAGACGCGCAGCGCATCGGGAATGAGTGATGTCGCTTCGGGCTTCGGCGTTCCCTCTAGGAACCATGGATAGGGAGTGAATCTCGCTTCGGTCTGAAGCCAGATCAACGGGAAGAGCGCCGACGCCACAATCCAACCGATCGTCCCCCACACCCGAACCCGGGGAAAGCTGCGTTCGGGGTTGTCGAGATTCGCGAACGCGATCGAATTCGTCAGCGAGATCGTCGGCATATACGCGACTGAGTAGGCGATCGAGAGCCAGAGGAATGGCGTGAACGAGCGCGTAGAGGCGAGCAGCAGATTCACCACGCCGCCGACAATCAAAAGGAGACCGAGCGCCCGTTCCGCGTTCAGAAATCGATCTGCCACCTGACCCGCTATGAACGGTGCCGCGATCGCACCGCACGCGCCGCCCATACCGAGGATCAAGCCGATCTGGGTGCCGTTGAAACCGAGCCCCCCGGCGTCGACGGAGGATCCCAGCCACTGACCGAGAATCGGGAGCCAGATGCCCCAGACGGCGTACTGCAGGAACATCATGAACGAAAGGCGGGAGCGGACGAAGGGGATGCTGCCAGCGCTGCGCTCAGTGGTCTCGCTCATGGGGATCGGAGTGTAAAGAGTCGCGGTGGAACCCGACGCAAGCGCGCTGTCTGCCTCGCGAGCACCGGCTACCGTAAACTCCCTCGCATGCTTCCTCGTCGAAAAACTCGTCAGGTCACCTTCGGTGACGATCGCGTCGGCTACGTCAAGATTGGCGGCGACGCCCCCATCGCCGTGCAGACGATGACGGCTGGCTACACCTACGACATCGATGCCTGCGTCGCTGAGATCAATCGTTACGCCGAGGCTGGCGTCGACATCGTGCGCGTTGCAGTCCCGGAGCGCAAGGACACCGAGGCGTTGAAGGCGATCCTGCCGCAGGTTTCAGTACCGATCGTGGCCGACGTCCACTTCCATTACAAGCGGGCGCTCGAGGCCATCGAAGCAGGCGTTCACAAGATCCGTCTGAATCCGGGCAACATCAACGATCGCGATCAGGTGAACGCGGTGATTGATGCGTGCAAGGAACGCAAGATTCCGATTCGCGTCGGCGTGAATGAAGGCTCGATCATTGAGCGGAAAGACAAAGAACGACGCATGGAGGAGCTCGGCAAGTACTTTGCCGGGCACCGTTCAGGCCATCTCTTGGCGCTCATGATTACGAAGCTCGAGGAGTACCTCGACATCTTCGCCGCGAGGGATTTTCATGACGTCGTCATCAGTGCGAAATCGATGGACGCATCACTGGTCATCGACATTTACACTGAAATTGCGAACCGTTTCGACTACCCGCTTCACCTCGGCGTCACGCACGCCGGCCCGAAATCAACGGGCACGATCCGCTCGATCGCCGCGCTGTCAACGCTCATCGCCAACGGCATCGGCGACACGATTCGCATCAGCTACGCGAGCGACCACATCGACGAGGTGAAGGATGGCCTTGAGATGCTGTATTGCCTTGGGAAACGCGAGCGCAAAGGCGTCGATCTCATCGCCTGCCCGACGTGCGGGCGAATTCAGGTTGATCTCTTTACCCTCATCAAGGAAGTTGAACGCAAGCTTGCCAATACGATCACGTTGCCGCTCAAAGTCGCGGTGATGGGCTGCATAGTGAACGGGCCCGGTGAGGCCGAGGGTGCCGATGTCGCAGTCTTCGCGGGCGACCGTCGCGGGATCATCTACGTTCAAGGACAGAAGGTCGCCAACGTCCCGGAGGAGGAGATCCTTGACCGGCTGCTCGCCGAGTGCATGGCGTTCGAGGCGAAGGTGAAGCGGGGCGAGGCGAAGTTGGGCGACAAGATGGTTGAGATCGTGCCCCCCGACCCGATCGGTGAGTTGGGGTCCGGGGTCGCCAAAATTCAGGCCGGGCTCGTGGAGCAGGTCACCGTCGGAAAGAGTTGAGCAGATCGGACAAGCTGGCATTTTGGGTTCGTCGCGCGAACAAAGTTCGGCGTATATTGGGGCAGCGGGCAAGCGGGGCCCGAGTTTACTGCTGGTTGACCTATCTCGTCCGTTCGCTTCTCGGCCCCAGCGCTCGAGTATTTTTGCTTGAGCCCCCGCCCAAACCCGCCTTCAAAAGCGCCTCGTCCGCACGCCCCACGTGCGGGAGGACCACCCCGGAGTCGTCCGATGTATCTCCGTACCCGTCGCGCATTCACCATCGTTGAGATGCTCGTGGTCATCGCGGTCATCGCAGCCCTTATCAGCCTGCTCGCCGTGGGCCTCCAAGCCGCGCAACGCTCAAGTAAGCGAACGCGACAACTGAGCGAACTCCGGCAGATTTACACCGCGTGGATGCAGTATGCAAACACGTACAGCGACTCGCTCATGCCTGGGTTTGTCGACGAGGGTGTTCAAGCCGCGTGGAAGGTGAGCTACAAGTACAAGGACGGGACGAAGATCCCGGCGCAGTACGCACAGACCTATCCATGGCGCCTCCTCCCCTACCTCGACCACAACTTCGCGACGCTCTATGACTATCTCGACGTTGGATCGGACGACGATCTGAAGCCGAAGAACTTCGACGGCAGCGCGAATACTGCAGGAATGCAAATCGTCAGCGATCAGCCAGCGTTCGGCTACAACGCGTACTACCTCGGTGGGTGGTGGAAGACCGACCTGACGAACGGCCCAACCTTGACCTTCGGAAACTCAACGTGGCAGGATGCAGCCGGTGCGACGGTCACTGGGCGCGTCGTCGCGACCAAGTACGCGGGCATCATCAACTCCGAATCGATGATTGTCTTCGCCGCGAGTACGTTCCGACAGCCTGGTTTTTACAACGAGTCAAAAGAAGAAGGAATGGTCGGAAGCCCGTGGCTCGTTCCGCACACGCTTGCAGATCAGCAGATCTGGGAGCCAAGTGACGGCGACACATTCGAGCAGATGCAAGCAGCAAGTTTGAGCATGGCGTCGCTCCACGCTTCCGCCACGCTCGCTCAGCAAGTGACGACAGTCGCCGGGCAAACGGGCCTCAAGGTCCACCAAGCACAAGGGGTCCCGCTTCGCCGCTTCGGACCGACAGTCGCACTGATTCACGCCGACGGACACACCGCGCCAGCAGGCCTCGGCGAACTTCTTGACCAGCGGCGTTGGATGAATCCTGCGTGGAGCGCGACGAACTCGCTCAACTTCACCCATAGCCAGAACTAGTCCAGAGTTAGGAATGTGACTGGGCGGTTGTGACTGGGCGGTTGTGACTGGGCCGTTGTGACTGGGCACCAT